>Ga0078972_1004798_pt1 | contig 35926 bp, 25 predicted proteins | sample YelNatPaOPGAMG01_FD_67568 | JGI IMG/M metagenome (GOLD analysis project Ga0078972, IMG submission 67568) | Hot spring thermophilic microbial communities from Obsidian Pool, Yellowstone National Park, USA - OP-RAMG-01 (SPADES assembly) (version 2) | ecosystem: Environmental > Aquatic > Thermal...
GGCCATGGTCTCGCCTTGACGGGCGTTCGCGCTGCCATCGGGTGTGGGTGGGGCACGGCATGCGGTTGCTGCCCCCTCCGGAGGGGGCAGCAACCGAATGCCGTGCCCCACCCCCATCTGGCTAGCCCATCACCTCCAGAGCGCCCCGCAGGGCAATGGAGGCGGATGAACCCCCAACCATGATCTCGAACGTTCCCGGCTCCACCACCCAATGCATGTCCCGGTCGAGCAGGGCCAGGTCCTCCGGCGCCAGTGTGAATGTGACCGTCTTGACCTCGCCCGGCTCCAGGGCCACCTTGCGGAACCCTCGCAGCTGCTGCACCGGGGTCGTGACCGTGGCGAGGACGTCTCGGATGTAGAGCTGTGCGACCTCCTCACCCGCACGCCCGCCGGTGTTCTCAATATCCACAGAGATCTGCGCGCGGCCCCCGGGCCTGATCTGCGCCGGCTCGACGCGCAGGTTGCTGTAGCGGAAGGTGGTATAGCTGAGCCCGTGGCCGAATGCATAGAGGGGGGTCGTATCCATATCGACATAGCCCCCCGTGTGGCGGCGCACGTACTCGTGCGCAGGCTTGGCATTATAAAAGACGGGCAACTGCCCCGCATGTCGCGGGATGGTGACCGGCAATCGCCCACTGGGGTTCTGATCGCCGAAGAGCACCTCCGCGATGGCCTCACCGCCGCGCTCGCCCGGCTCCCAGGCCTCAAGGATGGCCGGCACGTGCTCCGCCGTCCAGCGTGTGGAGAGCGGACGGCCGTTGATGAGCACGACAACGGTTGGCGTGCCGGTCTCGTAGATGGCCCGGATCAGCTCTTCCTGCACACCGGTCAGATCGGTGCTGGCCACATCCGACATCTCACCCACGGTCGCCCGGGCGGCGTTGTCGGCCGGCCCCATCACGCCCTGTTTCTCGCCGACGACCACGAGCGCGATATCGGCCTGCCGGGCGGCCTGCACGGCCTCGACAAAGCCGCTCCGGTCCTCGCCGACGACCTCGCAACCCCGGGCATAGGTAATCCGAGTTTCCGGCCCCGGCCTGCTTGATGCCGGCGACCCAGGGGGGCAGAAAGACCTCGCGCAGCATACGCTCGGAGATCTCCATGGCGCCCCGCTCCAGGCCGCTCGCCGGCTGGCTCTGGCCCGGGAAGTGGCACAGCGCGGCGATCACGCGGTCCGCCGCCGAGATATCATCCCCCTGCGTCCCGGCCACGATCGCTTGCGCATAGCGCGCGCAAAAGTAGGGGTCCTCGCTATAGCCCTCGCAGTTACGGCCCAGGCGCGGGTCGCGGTTGGGCTCGACCACCAGCGTGCAGAGCTGGTGTATGCCCATGGCGCGCGCCTCCGCGGCGGCGGCAGCATAGACCGCCTGCACCAGGCCCACATCCCAGGCGCTGCCGAGGGCCGCTCCTTCGGGAAAGATCGTAGCGCCAGGGACCATGGCGCCATGGGTGCCCTCTTCCGTCATGAGTAGGGGTATGCCCAGGCGCGTCTCTTCCACAGCGAGGGCCTGCAGCCGGTTCGCCAGTGCGGTCTGCTCGCGGACGCCCATGCTCAGCCGCACATGCTCGCCCAGGCCAAAAAAGCCGCCCACAGGGCCAATGTCGCCGGTATACGCGCCCACGGCCAGCTGCTCGCAGTCCTCGGGCGTGCAGGGCATGGGGCGGCCCAACTCTTCCGAAGCCCCGGGCGGCCACGGGATGGGCATGTTGAGCTGGCCAATCTTCTCTGCCAGCGTCATGCGGCTGAGGAGGTCCTCCACACGCCGATGGATGGGCTGCGCCGGGTCCCGGTAGATCCAAAGATCTGTTGCCATAGTTACCCTCCGCTGGGGATCCCCTTACCACCAAAACAAAGCCACAAAGGCGCACAGAACCGAGGACGTATCCTTGCCAGCTCTTTGTGTCCTTTGTGGCTTTGTGGTTCGCAGATCGCTATCTCAAGAGATCAGCCTAGCGCATCCAATACCTTGTTCAGCCCCTCGATGGTCTCTTCCACATCCTCGTTTGTCAGGAGGGGGCTCACATCCACGTTCACGGCGCGGCCCAGGAGATTCAGGGTGCGAGGGCACATGTCGGGGCTGTACTTGATCTCCCGCTTGGCCCAACACCACGGGGCGCCGGCCTGGTTCCAGGAGCGCTGCTCCATGATCGGCACCCAGTGCCGGTAGACGTGATAGTCGCTATGATCGGGGTCATACAGATGCCAACCGCCGACGCCTTCGGCCCCCAGGGCCTCGGTAACGCGCCCGGCTGTGGCGGCATCCTTGGCGAAGAAGATGAAAGCAACACCGGTATCGCCTTCCGGATCGGTAAGCTCGCGGAAGGTGACGCCCTTGCGCGCTGCCACCTCCTCTATTCCCGCCTTGAGCATGCGCTTGCGCGCCCGCATGGCATCGAGGATGCCATCCAGCCGCTGCAGCTGCACCAGCATCACCGCCGCCAGCAGCTCCGGCATGCGGAAGTTGATGCCCCACAGGACCTCCTGCGGCGGCACGTGCGCCCGGCTGCCCGCGCCGACGTCGTGGAACATCATGGCGCGCTTCCACACCTGGTCGTCGCTGGTGATCACCATGCCGCCTTCGCCGGCAGTAAGGATCTTGTTGAACTGCAGGCTGAAACAGCCGACATCACCGATCGAGCCCAATCGCCGCCCCTTGAACGAGCCGCCGTCGGCCTGAGCGGAATCCTCCACAACCTTGAGCCCATGGCGGCGGGCCACATCCATGATCGCATCCATGCGGGCGGGCGCGCCGCGCATGTGCACCGGCAGAATGGCCTTGGTGAAAGGAGTGATCTTGCGCTCGGCATCCTCCGGGTCGAGGGTAAGGGACTCATCAACCTCAGCCATGATGGGAATGCCGCCGACGGCCAGCACGGCGGTCGCCGAGGCAATCCAGGTGTAGGCAGGCACGATCACCTCATCGCCCGGACCCACACCCACGCCCTGCAGGCCGCAGATGAGAGAGGCGGTGCCCGAGGTAACGGCCAGGGCATGGGCGGCGCCCATGCGGGCAGCGAAAGCCTCCTCGAGCTGGGCAGCCTTGGAGGGACCCTTTTCTGGCCCATAGTAGCGGAAGAGGCGCTTGGCGCGCAGCACTTCCAGTACCGACTGCTCTTCTTCTGCGCCGATCATCATGCCGCCAGGGTACATGGGCGGGTTCTGGCGCGTGCGGGCGGGGGTGCCGCCATCGATAGCGAGCTTGCGATCAGAAGCCATGGGTTTCTCCTTATCCAACCGATACTTGTGCTCGGGGGAACTCATGGGAGCTCGTGGGAACTGAAAGGCCCCCCGCTCCGAGTTCCTATGAGTTACTGCGAGCTACACTACCCCTTGATACCCGTCAGGGCGATACCCTGCACAAAGTGTTTCTGGGCAGCCAGGAAGACGATCACCGTGGGTATGGTGGCGATCGTCGTTCCGGCCATGAGCACACCCCAGTCGACGTTGTGCTGCGAATGGAAGAGGGTGAGCCCCAGTTGTATGGTGCGCATGCGGTCACTCTGCACGATGACCAGCGGCCAGAGAAAATCGTTCCAGGAGCCCTGGAAATTAAAGATGGCCACGACGGCCAGCACAGGCCGTGAGAGGGGCAGGATGATGCGCGAGTAGATGGTAAACTCGCTGCAGCCATCGATGCGCGCCGCATCCTCCAGCTCTTTGGGCAGGGTCATGAAGAACTGGCGCAACAGAAAGACCGTAAAGCCGCCGCCCAGGGAGGGGACGATGAGCCCCGGGTAGCTATCCAGCCAGCCCGTGCCGCCCTGCCCCAGCCAGTTGTTGCCCCCGGCAAAGGGCGTGCCTTTGACAATGAGAAAAGTGGGGATGAGGGCGATCAGCCCGGGCAGCATCATCACGGCCAACACGACCATGAACAAGAACTCACGCCCCCGCCATAGCAGGCGAGAAAAGGCGTACCCGGCCATAGAGGTGATCAAGACGTTCAACACGGTCGACGTGCCCGAGACGATCAGGCTGTTGGCAAAGTAGAGGTTGAAATTCCCTCGCGTCAGGGCCCGCACAAAGTTCTCGATCGTATAGCTGGTCGTAAAGATCACCGGCGGCATCTGGAAGACCTCGTTCCGGGGCTTGAACGAGGTAAAGACCATCCACAGGAAAGGAACCAGCATGGAGATAGCCGTGGCCGCAAGCACCAGGTAGAGCAAGGTCATGCCTAATGCGCGGCCCGCTCGCCTCGACTTGCGCACAGTACTCCGTAAGCTCTTGGCGGCAGTGGTAGCGCTCATGGTCACTCCCCCCTCAAGCCTTGCGTCATCAGCTGCAGGTTCACGATCGAGAGCCCCAGCAACAGGATGAACAACACCCACGATTGGGCGGCCGCGTAGCCCATACTAAAGTAGCGGAAGCCATTGATATAAATCTGGTGTACAATCGTGGTGGTGGCGAAGGCCGGGCCGCCGTCGGTCATGGCATAGATGGGGCCAAAGATCTGGAACGAGCCAATGATGGACGTGACCAGCACGTAGAGGGTCACCGGCTGCAGCGAGGGCAGGGTAATGTACCAGAAACTCTGCCAACTGTCAGCACCATCTACCTGGGCCGCCTCATAGATCTGGTCCGGAATGCCCTGCAACCCCGCCAGATAGATGATCATCGTGCCGCCAACCCCACTCCACACGCTCATCAGGATAATGGATGGCATAGCCTGGGTCGTGCTCTGCAGCCACTGCTGGGGCGGCACACCAAAGATGTGCAGAAAGGCGTTCAGCAGCCCATAGTTCGGGTCAAAGAGCCACAGCCACACCATGGAAAGGGCGATGGTCGAGGTGACGAGGGGCAGGTAGTAGACCACACGGAAAAAGTTGCGGAAACGGATGCCCGCGTTCACCGCCAGCGCCAGCAGCAACCCGGCTATCATGTTGAGGGGGATACTGCCCACCGTGAAATAGGCCGAATTCAGGAGCGAGCGCCAGAAAAGCGGGTCGTTCGCCATCTTGACGAAGTTCGCCAGACCCACCCATTTGGTCTCCATGACCACACTATAGTTGGTCAGGCTATAGTAGAGTGAGGACAGCGAGGGGATAATCCAATAGATGGTCATCGGCACCATCAGCGGCAGCACGAAGAGGATCGCCGCCCTCTCCTGGCGAGTCAGCCGCCAGGGTGAGCGACGCCGCGACGTCGCCAGGGCCTGAGTTTGCATCATACTTTGCTCTCCGATCGGTCGTGATCCGTGATGCGCGATGCGTGATACGTGAGATCGGCGCGGCCATGTCTCGCTGCTGCAACATCAGGCCGGCATGATCGCTTCTTAGGGCAACGCGACCTTGCCCTGCAAGACCTCACGTATCACGCGTCACGTTCACGCCTTATTGCTGCGACTGGGCCGACTCCTCGATCTTCTGCGCCACATCCGCGGCCGCCTTGTCGAGCGCAGCCTGGATAGTCATCTGATCGCGGAGGGCAGCCTGGACATAGTTACCGACAATATAGTTCATCGGCGCGTCCATGGCCTGCGGCGTGGTGGTGCCCCAGCCCTTGTCGGGGATGGCCTGGAAGGCCTGCAGCATGGGGTCCTTCATATAGTCGGCATCGGCGGCGATGGACTTGCGTGGCGGGCTTGACGCATCCGGAGAGAGCATGCCGGTCATGACATCCTTAGACACCATGTATTTCATCAGTGCCCAGGCCTGATCGGGATGCTTGGTGTTGGAGCCAATGGTGTACACGTTGGGGCACACATAGTTCTTGCGCGTCTTCTTCATCAGCGGCACACCGATGCCCAGATTGGCGATCTTGTCGGGCTGGTACTGTCTCCAGTTGCCGATCTCCCAGGAGCCGTTGAAGGCCATCGAGGCCACACCCGCGGCCACAGGCGAGAGGTCGGGGTTCTTGCTGGTCATGCCGGTGAGCGGGGTAACCTTGTACTTGTTGATCAGGTCATAGAGGAACTGGAGCGCCTCTACGCCCTCGGGGCTATTGATCTTGATGTCTTTGGTGTCCCAGCTGCCCCAGGGCACGATAAAGTTGGAACCGTTCTCAACCAGGTGATACCAGTACTCGAAAAAGGCATCGCCCGGGGTGCCGCAGCTGGCCATATACCCGGCCCGGGTGATATTGCCCGAAGAGTCCCTCTGTACCAGCTTGGTGGCGTAAGCTACCAGATCGTCCCAGGTCTGAGGCGGTTTTTCGGGGTCGAGGCCAACTTCCTGGAACTGGTCCTTGCGATAGGTCATGGTGCGGATATCCAGGATGTAGGGCAGCCCCATCAACTGGCCCTGGTAGACGGAGATATCGACCATGTCTTTGTAGAAATCGCCAATCTCATCCTGGTAGTCTTTGCTGATGTAATCATCGATAGGCAGGAACTGCTTGCGCTTGGCGTAAGGGCCTACCCAGTCGGAGCCCGTCTCGATGAGGTCCACCGGCAGGTTGCCGGCGAAGCTGGTCATGAGCTTCTCTCCCAGGTGGTCCCAGTCGCTCATATCCACTGTGACAGTCATGTTGGGGTTGGCTTTCTGGAAGCCGGGGATGGCCGTGTCGTTGAAATAACTGGACACGGGGTCCGACATGGAGAGCTTGATAAAGCGCAGATTGACCTTTTCGCCCGACGAGGCCGGCACAGCCGTTGCGGCCGGCGCCTTGGTCGCCTCGGCAGCGGGCGCCGTGGTCGCCTCGGCAGCGGGCGCTGCGGTCGGCTGAGCAGCCGGCGCACAGGCGGCCAGCGCCATGCTGGCGCCAGCGGCAGCCGCAGCGAGGCCAAGGAACTGGCGACGCGACAACTTGCTCTTTTCCATGACTCGAATTCCTCCTGGGTTGTAACAGCATGCCAATATGGGCGCCGATACACGGGATGGCTCAGACGATGCCGAATCACCCCCTTCCCTTTTTGCGGACTGAGGCACGACGTGGTATAGTCGGTGCGACAAGGCCGTAGATCAGACTCCAGGTTGCATTCCATTATACCATAAAGTGCCCGATTTGAGGCTTGTATTTGGTCAGCCAGCGGCCCTGGAGGAGACAAGGGGTGGACATGAAGCGGACAGTGAGGGGACATGGGCGGGGATGATCTGGCCCTGGCAAGGCTTGTCGAGGAACTGCACAGGGCCCTGCACTATCTGTACGAACCGGCCGAGCTGCGGCGCAGCCCATTGGTGGGGATGTTCGCATTGCAAGGGGCCAAAGACCCGGCTGCCGCCCTGCGCCGCATTCTGACGGAGGCCATCGAGGCGCTCAAGCCCGGCGATGAGGTGCCCCTGCAGGCCGGCGCCTGGCGCATCTACCACGTCTTGTTCCAACGCTACACGGAGCAATTCACGCAGCGCGAGGTGGCCGGGGACCTGGGCCTGAGCAGCCGGCAGCTGCGTCGCCTGGAGAACACCGCTATCGAGCTCTTGGCCGAGCACCTCCGCGCCCACTATGACCTCTCCTTGCCTGCACCGGCCCGCCAGGAGGCCACCCCGGCAGCCCCGACGGAGGCGGGCACGCCCAGCCGCGAGCAGGAGCTGGCCTGGCTCTGCCGCTCGTTGCCCAGCGACCCGGTGGACCTGGGGCAACTCCTGGCCGCGGCGCTCCGTGTGGTGACGCCGCTGACGCAGTCGCTCGGGGTGCAGGTTGACTGCACCGTCCCGGCTTCATTGCCTCACCTGGCGGTGCCCGAGGCGCTGCTGCGCCAGGCCCTGCTCAATGGGCTCATGGCGGCCATCCGCTGCACACCGGGGGGCCGGGTCAAGATGGAGGCGCACCTGGAACATGGGCGCGTCGCATTGCGCATCGCGCCGCGGGCGGCCGAGCCTGTGGAGACGGCCAGCCCGCAAGCAGGCGATTTGCCCGTCTCTACAGCAGGAAGAGGTGAGGCAGGGGAGGACCCGGCGGAGAACCTGGCCATGGCGCGCCAGCTGATTGAGCCGGTGGGGGGCACAATGGAGATCCTGCCCGGCGAAGGAGAGGGCTCACCTTTCAGCGCACGCCTGCTTCTGCCCGCCGTCCCCGAGGCCACTGTGCTGGTCATCGACGATAACGCTGATACGCTGCAATTGCTGGAGCGCTACCTCGTCGGCAGTTGCTATCGCTTTAGCGCCGTGGCCGATCCGCAACGGGCGCTGGCTGCAGCCGAGGCAGAAGCGCCGGAGATCATTGTGCTCGATGTGATGCTGCCCGGCATCGACGGCTGGGAACTATTGGGGCGCCTGCGTGAGCACCCGGCAACGCGCGACGTGCCGATCCTCGTCTGCACAATCCTGCCCCAGGAGCACCTGGCGCTTGGCCTGGGGGCAGCAGGGTTTATCCGCAAGCCGGTCAGCCGGGAGGACTTTTTGGCCGCCCTCGATGCGCAGACGTGGGGGAATTGGGGGGACCAACGGAAATGAGGAAAAACTGAAAGTTGTAGGAGATCAACAGAACTCCAAGCGATACACGCTACACTCCCACTGCCGATAAGGCCTCGAATCACTGCGCGTTCCGTCAGTTCCCCTGGTTCCTCCGCGTCTCTGGCTTGTCAGGCGAGAGAATCCGTGTCAGTGCGGCAATCATCTCCAAAAGTTGGGGCATGGAAAGCCCACCGCCCCGGGTCACCGCCAGGGCATTGCTCAGGACCGGCTGGCCATTGGGATCGCGCGCCGAGAGCACAATGGCCGGGATATCGCGCAGGGCGGGATCAGCATTTTTGGCCGCGAGCAACTGAAAGCCATCCATATCGGGCATCACCAGGTCGAGCAGGATTGCATCGGGGCGCTCACGCGCCAGCACTTCCAGCGCCTGACGCCCGTTCTGCGCGCGCAGCACCCGGTAGCTTTTTCCCCCGGAAGAGAGCATGCGCCGGAAGAGCCGCAGGGCCTCTGGCTCATCGTCCACGACCAGCACCGTATCCCCTTGTAGCGGCATGCGTTCCAGCGCCCCCAACAGCATCTCGCGTGAGATCGGCTTGATCAGGTAATCCGCCACCCCCAGTGCCCCTGCCGCCTCCAGCTCGCCCGGAAGAGAGCAGAGGATCGCCGGCGTGCCATAGGGCAGGTTTGTCTCCTGGAGCACCTGGTGCAAGCTATCGCTGACCGAGTCGCCATTTACCAGCAGGGCCGTGGCCGGCAGACGGCCCAACTCCTCCACAGCTTGCTCCAGGCTGGCTACAGAGGCGATCTCGGCCCCATCCAGATAGCGCCTGAGCAGCCGGGAGAGCAAGCTGCCGCTCTCCAACACGACAAACCGCGGCCGCACGACCGGATGCGGGACCTCCGGGCGGCGAGGGTGCTCCTCGTACTCCCAGTTGGCGCTGATCCAGCGTGCAGCGCCAGACGCAATGGGCGCCGGCGGGTCGATGGGCAGGCTCACGTAAAAGGTCGTGCCCACATTGATCTCGCTCTCGCACCACATGCGGCCGCCATGCAGTTCCACAAAACTCTTGCTGATGGCCAGGCCCAACCCCGTGCCGCCATAGCGCCGGCGCACCGAGCCATCGACCTGCTGGAAGGGGCGAAAGAGCTTATCCTGATCGGCCACGGCAATGCCGGGGCCGGTGTCGGCCACAGCAATCAGCACGTCGCCGCCCTGGCGCGCGGCACGCACGCGTACGCCGCCTCGCTCTGTAAAGCGGCCAGCGTTAGAGAGCAGGTTGAGGATCACCTCGCGAATGCGTGTCCGATCACAATAAACCTCCAGGTCCGGAATCGTCTCCACCTGCAGGCTCAGGCCCTTGGAAGCGTAGAGCGGGCGCACGGCCACTGCCGCCGCCTCGATGATCTCGACCAGAGAGGCGCGCTCGCGGGTGAGCGCCATCTGCCCGGCCTCGATCTGGCTGAGATCCAGCACGTCATCAATCAGACTGGAGAGGTGCTGGCTGTTGCGCAGGATCACGCTCAGGTCGGCCAGCAGCGCCGGGGGCAGGGGCTCGCCGTAAGTTTCAGGGGCGGCTACGATCATCTCGCTGAAGCCGACGATCATGTTGAGCGGCGTGCGCAGCTCGTGGCTGACGTTGGCCACGAATTGTTCCTTGGCGCGCCGCGCTTCCTCCGCCGCCTGCCGCAGCGATTGGGTCAGCCGGTTCAGGCGCGTGAGCTGCAGGTTGGCCTCAGCCAGGTCAGCCAGAGTCTGTTTAAGGCGCACCTGGTAATCGCGCGCCTCTTCCAAGAGCTTGCGGCTCGCCTGATAACTGGACCATGACCCCTCCCAGGCCGCCACGAGGGGGCGCAAGGTGAGCGCCACGAGCCCACAGGTGCCCCAAAGCCCCAGCCCGGCTGTCCAGCGCGAGATACTATCCGCAGGCAGCAGCCAGGGTGGGGCCACGCTCAGCAGGATGGTACAGCCTACCGCCAGCGCCGCCCCGGCTGGGGCGCTCACAAAGAGCGTCGCCAGGCCCACCGGCAGGGCCAGCAGAGAGAGGACCGGCGCCAGTTGGGCGCTGGCGGCCACCCAGAGGTCACTCAACAGGCAACCGGCCACCAGCAGCCAGGCCGACCCCAGATAATTCGTGCCGCGCCATGCCCACACAACCACAGCGATAGTCACCAGAGCCAAGCCGGGCAGGCCGAGCATGGCCGGCGGATCAAAGGAGCGCGACGCCGCCGCCAGCAGCAGCAGGCCACACCCCAGGATTGCAGGCAGGGCAAGCACAATCGCTTCAGACTGTAGCTCGTGGAGCATACTGCGCATATCGGCAGTGTGGGGAGGGGTCGTCACAACACTCATGGACATCTCCATCGATGTAATAAGTAAGCCGTAACAAGTAAGGTCACCGTTTCGGTGGTCCAGATGCTACGCGCAGTGCTGAGACGGGTGATCTGAACAGCAGCCCATGCTCCACCCTGGCATCCTTACTCATTACTGTTAACTTATTACGACTCACGCATTACGTATAACGAACCTGAACCGTGCATCCTCCCCATACCACATAGGGAAATTGGTGCCCCACAGGTTGTTGTAGAGGTTGAAATGCATCCCGGAATGCAGAGGAGGACGGCGGTTGTCGAAATCCAAGAGCGAGCGCTCGCCCGGGGCCACGAGGGGTGCATCCAGGGTCTCAATGGTCAGGCTGCCGCGCCTGTCGGCATAGCGGACGCCCTGCCCCACGGCGTGCAGATGGCGGTTGCCATTGCGCACTATGTCGAGAGGTGAGAGCCATTGCCCCATTTTCTCCATCGTCCAGCCGCGGGCGCGCACGATAGGTGGGCAGAAGGAGAGCCAGAGCGCCTCGGGCAAACGGCAGGCCGGCTTGTCGAACCATTGCAGGTCGAGGTACAGGGCCGGCTCGGCATCGGGAAGGTAGATCGTGAGATACGCCTCGCGCGGGCAGCCGTAGAGGGCAGATGCCTCCTCGGGCAGGGCCATCTGCGTCAGAAAGCGCACGCCCGCTGCCTCGGGCCGCCAATAGAGCGCCTGCAGGCGGGGAAGCCAGTCGCGGCTCTCCGCGCCCGCCCCGTCCATGCCCGGCTTGGTGAAATCGCCCAGGGCCCAGAGCAGCGTTTCGTGCTTGTTGTGGATATACTGCCGGAAAAAGCGATCGTAATCGGCCTGGGAAAAGGTCTGGTAGCGCAGCAGGGCGAGCGGATGCGCCGGATTGGCCCACAGGCGCCCTCCCTCCTGCTGCCTCAGGTAGGCCAGCGCCCCCCGGATGTCAAAGGCCAGGGTAAAGTGAGGGGTCTCAAAGAGCTCGCCCGGGTCGTCCAGCAGCTCATAGGTCGATAGCGCGGGCCGCACGGGTTCGAGCCCAGCCAGCGCCGCCTGCGCCTCGGCGGCCAGGGGCGAATCGCCCAGCGCTGCCAGCGCGCTGTCGATGTAAGCGCGCTGCTCGGCCCATGAAGCCTCCAGCTTGCGATAGTTGGGCTCGTTGCGCTGGGCCTGGAACTCGGCCGTGCGGAAATGTTCGGGGTCGCCCAGGTGAGTCTTGACGTCGAGCCCCCAGGTGTGCTCGGGCACCAGGAGCAGCGAGCGGCTGAACATCTCCGGCAGCTCCTGCCCCGCAGCCTGCCACCGTCGCCGCAGCCGCAGCAGCTCGCGGTAGCGCGCCACCTTCTTGGGGTCCGTGCCGCCGCCGTGAATCCAGGTGTCGCCGATCTCCTGTGTCACAACGGGCAAAGAGCCCCGGACGCGCACCAACGCCGCCGCGTAAGCATCCAGCGTGGAGGCCGTCACCTCGGCCCCCGGGAAGCGCCGGCGCGTTTCGCGGTAGATGGCCCGGACCTCATCCGCCGTCTGCGGGCCCAGGTTATCGCCCGTGTGGGCGAACAGGATAGCCTCATCCAGGCCCGGCACCAACATCAAGTCGCCATAGCTGCCCTTGTGATACATCACCATGATCTCGGCGCCGGAGGCTGGGTCGCGCCAGCGGAAGACATCGGGCACAGCAGGGGGCATCGAGGCCGCATTGACGCCAATGTGCAGGAACTGCACGCCCGCCTCAACCAGCAGCGGTACAATCCCCCGGGTGTGGCCGGGCACATCGGTCATCTTGGCGGCAATCGTCTGCCGGCCAAAGCGTATGTCAAGCTGCTGCGACAGGCTGAGCCCATAACGGAAGAGCGAGGGGTCCATCAGCTCGCTGTGGGTGGTAAAGGGCAGCGCGTGCCAGGCAATCCACCCCGCCGCAATCGCCGCCTCCAGCTGCGCCCGCTCCTGCGCATTGGCCCGCTCCAAATACTCGACGACGAGCCAGGAGCCGGTCGTCCAGGTAAAGCTCTCGGCCTTTCCCGCCTGCGCCAGCTCCCGGGCGACACGGATCGCTTTGGGGATGTAATCCTGGAGGCTGTGCTCCAGCACGCGAGCGGCAAAATCGGTATAGCCCACGTCGAGGTGAGTTTTGAAGATCAGGTGTACCTTGCGGATGGGGGTAGCCGGTGCGGCCATGGGGCATCTTCCTCCTGCGCCTGTAGTAGACGATAAGGACACCGGCCCCCATTATAATACAATCTGGCTGCAGGCAGTAGCGTGGACAGGGAAGTGTGCAGCCTCAGAGGCCCGGCTCGATCCAAGGCTTGCCGATGATCTCACATTTGCGCCGCCGGTAATACAGATAGTGCTCATACGAGACGTCGGGGGGCACGCGATGATCGGTATGGGGGATAAAACGTCCGCGCCGGATGAGCGGCAGCAGGCGTGCGAACTCGGCCTCGATGGCCTCGGGCCCGGCGATCAGTGCGCGCTTGTCGAACCCGCCCCGGATAGCTACCCGACCGGGGAACTCATCCATGATACGATAAGCATCGGTGTGCGCCGACTCGAGCGGGAACATGACGTTGATGCCGCCCTCCAGCCACAAAGGCACCAACTGATGAATGTTGCCGTCACAATCCAGCATGTTGTATTCGCAGCCGAACTCCTGGCGCAGGAAATCGGTAACACGCTTGTAGCGTGGCACCATCAATTCGCGGAAAAGGCGCGGGCTGATCAGCGGCCCATGGTTGTAGCACATGTCCTCCCACCAGCCGGAGAGGTCAACTTGCAGCCCTTTGCCGGCGAGCCGCTCCAGCACAGAGAGGGTAAGGCGCGTCAGGTGCTCCATCATCTCTTCCACCAACGGCCGGTCATCAAAGAGCATCACCGAGAGCCGCTCTACCCCCATCCAGTTGCGAATCCAGCCATAGAGGGAGCCCAGCCAGAGAGAGACGGGATAGTCGGCGCTGCGCAGGTGCTCGACCCACTCATCGATCATGGGCGAGATACGGTCCGGGTGGTCAGGGTCCAGGCGCTCGTCGCGCAGGCGTTCCCAATCCTGGCGGGTCTGGATCATGTAGCGGATGTAGCGAGGGATCGAGGCGCCGTACTCGGGCTTGAGTTGCTCGACCGTAGCGCCATCGGCATCGCGCAGTATCACGTGCGTGCCCCGATCCTCCAGCACCTCTTCCTGGATCGCAGGGCACAGTCCCACGTTCACCGGCACGCCCAGGCCATATTCGGCATCGTCCGTATGAAAGTATCTCTCCAGGGGGCCGTCATAGGTCGTGGGGCCGGGGGGCTCGATCTGCATGCCCTCCTGCCGCCAGCGCTCCAGCGTTTGCGGCCAGGCGCCAAACTCCAGATCGGGTACACGGTCTACCGGCTGGCCGCGCAGGGTGCGCCGCAGCCGCTCACGATGGCTAAGAGATTCGGTCATGAGTTTCTCCTCAAATGGCAGACAGGGCGGGGCCGCTGCCAGGGCAGAGTGTGCTGTGCCCCGGCAACGGCCCCACTTTATCTATTCCTTCACCGAGCCGAGGGTCAGGCCGGCGATAAACTGGCGCTGCATGAGCAGGAAGAGGGTGATCACAGGCAAAGAGACCAGTGTGGCGCCACCCAACAACATGCCATACTCTGTTTTGCCGCCAGTACCGATATTTTGCAGGGTCGCCAAGCCGACGGGCAAAGTATAACGCGCCACGCTGCGCAGGATGACCAGCGGCCAGAGGAAACTGTTCCAGGAGCCCAGAAAAGTGAAGACGGTCAGCGCCCCCAAGGCCGGCCGCAGGAGTGGCAATACAATGCGCCAGTAGATGCCAAACTCCTGACAGCCATCGATGCGCGCCGAGTCGAGCAATTCCGAGGGAATGCTCGCCATGAACTGCTTCATCATAAAGATGCCGAATGCCGGCGCCATAAAGGGGATAATCAGAGTCGCATATTTGTCGATGAGTCCAGCCTTGCTGATCATCACAAACAAGGGGATCAAGATCACGCCAAAGGGGATGATCATCGAGGCGATCAGGATATTAAAGAGCACCTCACGCCCCTTGAAATCGTATTTGCCAAAGCCGAACCCGGCCAGAGAGCTGAAGAAGAGCACTGCCAGGGTCGAGATGGCTGCCACCGAGATGCTGTTGCCGTACCAGTTAGCAAATTGGGTCTCGGTAAAAAGCCCCACATAGTTCCCAAAGACCCATTGTTTTGGCAGTAGCGAGGGCGGGTAGCCAAAGATGTCGGTCGTGGTCTTGAACGAGCCGAGGACCATCCACACGAATGGGATAACCGTGATGATGCCCCCGATAATCAGCAAGATATGCACAATGAGTCCACCCAGACGACCCATTATCTTCCTCACATCGCACCTTCCTTAATCCATGGCATCGTCATGAGCCGTTGCGCTGCTCCAGCCCTTCGGAGGCTCAGCGCCTGCAATGATGTAAGGCTCGCCTCTCCGGAGATCCCATAACAGATGCAGCCTGGCAAGCTCGAGTCCGCGATCCTCTTGGCAGAGTATCGAATGTCAGTCCTCCTGAAAAATCCCGAGCGAGCGCATCTGGATCCAGGAGAAGAAGAAGATGATAGCAAACATGAAGAACCCGATCGCAGAGGCATAGCCCAGGCGCAGGTACTGGTTCAGGCCCACGCGATAGAGATAGTTCGCAATGCTGAGGCTGGAATCCACCGGGCCGCCGTTCGTCAGCATGTAGGGCTCATCGAAGATCTGGGCCGAGCCGATGAGCACGATCACCGCCACAAAGAGGATCACCGGTCGCAGCATGGGGAGTGTAATATGCCAAAACAGTTGCCAACGATTGGCGCCATCAACCATGGCAGCCTCGTAGAGAGTCTGCGGGATGGTCTGCAACCCCGCCAGGAAATAGATCGCGTTGAATCCTGCCCAGCGCCAGGTCATCAGGCCCAGCACAGAGATCTTGGACCACTGCTTGCTGCTCAGCCAATTGATCCCCTGCCCCCCCAGGTGTTCGATCAGCATGTTGAGCAGGCCCACGCGCTGGTTGTAGAGGACAGTAAAGACAATAGCGATGGCAATGGTTGAGGTCACGATGGGGGTAAAGTAGATGGTACGGAAAGCATCTTTCCAGTGCACCATCTTGGCATTGAGCGCCACCGCGAGCAAGAGCGAAATAGGCGTCACGATAAAGAGGCTGGCGCCGGAGTAGAAAGCGGTGTTGCGCAGCGCTTTCAAAAAGACCTCGTCCTGCGTCAACAGTTCGGTAAAGTTGCGCAGGCCAACGAATTGCATACTGTCGATGCCGTTCCAACTATGCAGAGCCAGGAACAGTGCAAAGAGCGCCGGCCCCAGAAAAAAGACGAGGAACAGAATGTAGAACGGAGAGATAAAAAGATAGGGCGCCAGGCGCCGTTGATTGCGCTGCCACCAGGTTGGTCTATGTATCGCCACTGTGGTCATGCATGCACCACCTATTTGCTGTTGCAGAGAACCAGACTTCCAAGGTCCAAAAAGACCTTGGAAGTCTGGTTGCTGGAATGGGCCGAAGCTTACTCGCCCTTGGCGACGATAGCCTTGATGTTCTCGTCGGCCTTCTTGATCGCCTCTTCCGGGGTGAGTTCACCACTAAAGGCGGCCGTGATCTGGTTCGACATCTCGGTCATAGCCTCATTCCAGTAGGCGCTTTGCCACTGGACTGGGATATCCTGTGCCACGGAGGCAAAGACCGCGCCTACCTTCTGGCCGCCACAATAGTCATCGGCCAGGTCTACCACACCTGGATCGTTCATAGCCTCGATCATGGTGGGGAAGTAGTGGATCTTCTGGAAGCGGAGCACCTGCGATTCCTTGGTCATGTAGGTGTAGTGCAACAGGCTCCACACCAAATCGGCGTGCTTGGATTGCTTGGTGATGGCAAAGCCGGTGCCGCCCCAGGTGCTGGTGGTGTGACCACCAGCGGACCAAGTGGGCATGGTCGTGAGCCGCCATTGGCCCTTCATATCAGCCAACTGAGCCTTGAGGGTCGCATCCAGGTACCAGTCTGGCATGATGGCGCCTACCAGAGAGCCGTCCTTGTAGGCTGAGATGGTGCCAGCGCCCCAGAATTCGGAGCCCATCTTCATAAAGACCTGGTCCTTGTTGGCGCCATCGACCAGGAACTGCAGAACATCAACGGCTTCGGGGGTATTGAGCGTGACGGTGCCATCCTCCTGGAAGCAAAGGCCGCCACGCTGCTGGAACAACTCCATGAAGATGCCGTTGCTGGTATCATCAACGGGGGCCATGGCTTTCTTTTCGGCGGCCAGTTGCTTACCAGCAGCGAGGAAATCGTCCCACGTCTTGAACGGCAGGGTGATGCCCGCCTTGTCGAACGGGTCAGGCTGATACCAATACCCCACAGGGCAGAGGGCGCTCTCAACGCCATAGATCTTGCCGTTGATCATGTAGGGCGTCCAGCGGCCTTCGACGAATTTCTTGCGCTCGTCGCCGATCCACTCGGTCAAGTCCACCAGGCCCTTATCGGCGATACTGCCTTTCATAAAGCGCGAGAAGGCGCTGATCTCGATCCCCACCATATCCGGCGCGCCCGAACCGGCGGCCAGGTTGGCCAGCACCTTGGTAAAGACGTCGTTGTACGGAATCTGCTGGAAATCGAATTTGACATCATAGTTCTGAGCGGTTGGGTCTTCTTTCGCCCAAGTCTCGCCACGGAAGGTGAAAAAGTCCACATAGAGCTTGTCGTGGGTCCACATCGAAATGGTATAGGGCTCTTTTTGCGCGGGCGCCGCCGTCACCTCAGGGGCCTTGGTGGCCTCGGCAGCCGGAGCCTGAGTGGCCTCAGCCGGGGCCGGGGTAGGGGCTGCGGGAGCCTGGGTAGGCGCAGCAGCCGGGGCGCAGGCGGCAAGCATGGCCCCGCCCAGCGCAGCAGTCGCCAGGCGCAGGAACTGCCGGCGGTTCAAGGGCTTGCCAATGATCTCGGATGACATGTGCTTCTCCTCTCCTGGGAATACTCACCGTTGATGTGAGCTACCGGTAGGTGGCGCGCAGCGCTTCGCGCCCCCATCCATGACGGATACGCGCCTCTGACTTGTGCTGATCACGATAACTCAACAGGCATGCCTGGAAGGCAATGGGCCGTGCAATGAAGCCCATGACACGAGGGCCAATTGCGGGCCATTCCATCTTGTGGTAAAGTAGAACAATAGGGCGAACCAAGAGCTATCCTAAACACCACCAGTATAGCACACGCGGTGCGCTCTTTGGGCGCAATTCGGTCATTTCGAGGTCAAAAAAGGGTCATTGGTCATCCATGACAGATCAGCAGGCAGTCTCCCCTCTTGTGCGCCATCTACGCAGAGCGCTCCACCACCTCTACGATCCGGGCGCACTGCGCAAGAGCCCACTCGTGTCGCTTCTGGGGCTGGATGCAGAGGAGGGCGCCTCGGCCCTGCGCCGCGTCCTGCTCGCGGCCATCGACTCTCTCAAGCCGCGCGCTAATGTACCGCCGCAGGCCAAGGGCTGGCGCATCTACCGCGCCCTCTACCACCGCTATGCGGAGCAGTTCTCTCCGCACGAGGTAGCCAAGGCGCTGGGACTCAGCATCCGCCAACTGCGGCGTCAGGAGGCGGTGGCTCTGCAGGTGCTGGCCGATCAGATCTGGACGCAGTACGGCCTCTCGGCTGAAGCGATGGCAGCCCTGGGCGAGGCGGAGCCCGAGCCGGAAGAGTTGGAGGAAGAGCCCATACAGGCCCCCAGCCGGGAGCAGGAACTGGCGTGGGTGGGACAATCGCAGCCCAGCGAAACGGTTGTGGTGAATGAGGTGGTGCAGGCAGCCCTCAAAGTGGCAGCGCCGCTCCAGACGGCCCTGGGTGTGCGCATCCGCTGTGATCTGCCCACCAGCCTGCCGCGAGTAGCTGTGCAAGGCGGCACCCTGCGCCAGGCCTTGCTGAACACCCTCACTGCTGCCATCCGCGCTGCGCCGGGTGGCGAGGTCGCTATTGCCGCACAAACGGAGGGCGCGCGGGTCTGCGTGCGCATCCAGCCCTCTGGCGGCGCACGCACTCGGGGTGACTACAGCGAAAGCTTGCAGATGGCTCGCCAGCTAGCAGCGCTCTGTGGTGGCGCGCTGGAGATTGCCGACGCTCCCCCCGGCGGGCCCTTTGCAGCCCATTTCTCTCTGTTTGCAGCTACGCAAGCCACCGTGTTGGTCATCGATGACAATGCCGATACATTGCAACTCTTCCAGCGCTACCTGGGGGGCACGCCCTACCCCTTTACCGGCACCCGCGATCCTGAGCAAGGGTTGTCGCTGGCGCGCGAGCTGGCTCCCCGGGCTATCGTGCTCGATGTGATGTTGCCCGGCGTCGACGGCTGGGAGGTGCTGGGTCGCCTGCGCGAGGACCCGCAGACAGCCGCGATCCCCACCATTATCTGCACAATCCTGCCCGAGGAGGAACTGGCGCTGGCGCTGGGAGCGGCCGCCTTTCTGCGCAAGCCCGTCAGCCGGCAGGATTTCCTGGCCACATTGGCGCACCTGTTACGGGCTTGAGTGCACCAACGCCTTGCGGATGGCCTCGATGCAGGCCAGGAGTTCGTGCACGGCAAGCCCTCCGCCCCGAGTGACGGCTAACCCACCGGAGACAATCGGCTGCCCTGCCGGGTCACGCGCCGAGGTCACCACCACCGGGATCTCTCGCAGGTTCGGATCCTGGCTGCGCACCTCGAGCAGGCGGAAGCCGTCCATCTCGGGCATGACCAGATCCAGCAGGATCACGGCAGGCCGTTCGTGCTGCAGGATGCGCAGGGCCTGCTCGCCATTGCTAGCGGTCAGCACCCGGTAATCCGCATCGCCGGAAGCCAGCATGCGCCAGAAGAGTCGCAACGCCTCGGGCTCATCATCGACGATGAGCACCGTCTTGCCCTGCAGCGGCAGGCGCGCCAGAGTGGCCAGCAAGTGCTCACGCGCTATCGGCTTGACCAAATAGTCGGAGACGCCCAACGCCCCCGCGGCATCCAACGTCCCCGGCAGCGAGCAGATGATAGCCGGCACTTCCGGCGGTAAGGCTACATTGCCAAAGCGCTGCAGGCCGGCAGCCACCGAAGCATCGTTCACCAGCAGGGCTTGAGAGGGTGCCTGCGCGAGCCGTTGCAAGGCCTCTTCCTCATTCTCGACCGCCACGATTTCCACGCCATGTAGATAGCGCGCCAGCAAATGGTGCAGTGAGCCGCCCGGGTCCAGCACGACCAGCCGCGGGAGCACTACGGGCGCGGGCGCTAATGGCCTCTGCGTGCGCTGCTCATATTCCCACTCTGGGTTGAGCCAGCGGGCAGCAGAAGCTTCGACCGGAGTAGGCGCCTCAACGGGCAGACGGAAACAAAAGGTTGTACCGACACCCTTGACGCTCTCCACCCACATACGGCCGCCGTGCATCTCCACAAAGCTCTTGCTGATGGCCAACCCCAGCCCGGTGCCCCCATAGCGGCGGCGCACCGAACCATCGAGTTGCTGGAAGGGCCGAAAGAGCTTTTCCTGGTCCGCAGCGGCGATGCCGGGGCCGGTATCGGTCACCGAAATCAGCACGTCACGCTCATCACGGCAGGCGCGGACGGTCACACCGCCCTGCTCAGTAAAACGCCCAGCGTTGGAAAGCAGGTTGAGGATCACTTCACGGATGCGCGTGCGGTCGCAAAACGCGGAAAGCCCTGGCTGCACATCCAGATGGAGAGAGAGACCCTTGGAGTCGAAAAGGGGGCGCACGGCGACCGTTGCCGCCTCGATCACCTCACCGAGGTCGACATGCTCGCGGGTGAGTGCCATGCGGCCGGCTTCGATCTGGCTCAGATCCAGCACATCATCCACCAAGCCAGCCAGGTGACGGCTGTTGCGCAGGATGATGGCCAGGTCAGCCAGGAGGGCGGGGGGAATCCGATCGCCGTAGGCTTCGGGCGTCTGGGTAATCATCTCGCTGAAACCGATGATCATGTTCAGGGGGGTGCGCAGCTCGTGAGAGACGTTGGCCACGAACTGCTCTTTCGCCTGGCGGGCCTCCTCGGCCACGCGGCGCAGGCTATCCGCCAGGCGGTTCAGGCGCGTGAGCTGCAGATTGGCCTCAGCCAAATCCTTGAGGGTCTGTTTGAGCTGCACCTGATAGTCGCGGGCGCACTCCAGCAGGCGGTGGCTCTCCTCATAGCTGGACCAGGACCACTCGAGGGCTGTCAGCAGGGGCCGCAGAGTGAGCCACACCAGCCCCAAGTTTCCCCACACCGCCATGAGGGCCACAACGCGCAGCACCGCATCACCCGGTAGCAGGGAGAGCGGCGCCCACAGAAGCAGCCCTGTGCATCCCAGGGCGACCACAATACCCGCCGGTGCGCTCACGGTGACCACAGCCAGGGCAGCCGGCACGCTGAGCAGATAAACGGCGGGGCCCAGGCGTGCCCAGGTCGTGGCCAAAAGCACGGCGCCCAGGTAGCCCAACACCAGGGCCCAGCCTCCGAGCAGCACGTGCAGCCGGCGCAGCGCCCAGACGGCCCCGGCCATGCCCCACAGAATCATGCCTAACCATTCGGCGCGCACCGGTTGGCCAAAAGGCTCGGGGAAACCCAGTATCAGTGTGCCCAGAAGCAGCAGGGGCAACAGCGCCAGCGTGATGGTCTGGTCCTGCAACTGGCGCAGCAGCCACTTGAGCTCGGGCATGCCGGCGGGCGATGCGGGCAACTCAGCGACGGACATGCGTTACCTCCGGGGAGATGAGCACAATCCGTGCTCCGTGGGGCTGTCGTGGGACATAATAAGTAAACCGTAATAAGTAAGGTCGCCATTTCGGTGTACCGGATGCTTCGCACAGGCTTTGCCGAGGCGAACGGCGCGAAAAACAGTACGCGCCCGCCGTGCCAGCGTTACTTATTACGGTTTACTTATTACATCTCATGGTAACCCCGATTACGCCTCAGACTATTCTCTCATTCCGCCGCCTGCACCCTCTTCACCCTGCCCCGGGCGAGCGAGGCGAAGACGCCCAGCGTGCAGAGGCCGGCAAAGGTGGCGAACACGATGCGGGCGCTGCCGACAAAGCTGCCGAACACTTCAGAGGTGATTTCCGTGCGGCCGATGTAGAGGGAAAAAACCAGCATCACGGTACCCATACTGAACATCTGGCCGACAACGCGCATGGTGCCCAGCGTGCCGGAAGCCACACCATAGAGCCGCTTCTCGACCGAGCTCATGACCGCATTGGTGTTGGGTGAGGAGAAGAGGGCAAAGCCAAAGCCCAGAAGCAGCAGACTCGCGATGATGAACGGCAGCGACGTGTCGTGGCCGAGCAGCACCAGCAGGAGCAACCCCAACACGTTCAGCCCCATGCCCGCCGAAGCCACGACCCGCGGCTCGAGGCGATCCGAGAGCCGGCCGGCCAGCGGCGAGAAGAGGGCCTGTACCAGGGGCTGGGCAACCAGCACCAGCCCCGCCTGCTGCGGGCTCAACGCTTTGATGTACTGCAGGTAGAGGCTCATCATAAACGTGACGGCAAAGGTGGCGCTATAGTTCAAAAGCGCGGCCAGGTTCGACATGGCAAAGACGGTATTGTCGCGGAAGAGGTGCACGCTCAAGAGCGGGTGCCGGGTGCGCGCTTCCCAGGCGACAAAGCCGCCGAGCGCGGCCAGGCCGACGACCAACAGAACGAACCCCAGCAGCGCCGGCAGCCGTGAAAAGCCCAACATGATCGTGAGTAGGGCCAGGCCATAGACCACTGCACCGGTCATATCAAAGTCCTCGTCGCGCGCCTCAGCCCATTCGCCGGGCAGGCGGAAGGCCAACAGAAGGATGGCCAGGATCGCCAGGGGCATGATCCCCAGAAAGACGGCCCGCCAACCGAGGTGTTCGGTGATCAGCCCACCCAATACCGGCCCCAGCGACAGCCCGGTGTAGGTGGCCGCGGCATTGATGCCCAACACCCGGCCACGCTCCTGCGGCGGGTAGACGGAGATGAGGATGGCCATCCCCGTGCCGGCGATCATGGCGCCGCCCATCCCCTCGATGGCGCGGCAACCAATCAGCATGCCGGCCGAGACCGAAGAGGCGGAGAGGATTGTGGAGAGAGCAAAAACGCCCAGCCCCAGGGCCAGCAGCCGCTTGCGGCCAAAGATATCGGCGATGCGGCCGATGGGCACCATGCACATCGCTGCTGCCAACAGGTAACTTGTGCTCACCCAGCTCAGCGTCACCGCATCGGCGTGGAACTGCGCCCCCATCTGAGGCAAGGCCACGGCGACCGAGGAAGACATGAATGGAGTGAGGAAAGAGGCAATCGTGGCGATGAGCAGCGCGCTCCGCCTGCTCACCCTGTTTTGTGCCATAAACCAGAGGTCCCTTCTTGCGTTTTGCACTCTGGCAAGTATACCATAAACAGCCTAGAGGTAAAGCACGCATCCGCATTTCCGCGTTTAGGTATATCCGAAGTGATGCGCAGGCGGCGATATCGTAGTGGCGGCTTGAGCCCAATACCTTTCAAATAAGGAGGCCTGAGAGCGGCCGCTGGACAGCGGTGTCGTAGTGGCGACTCTCGCTCGTCCCGGCGACCTGCCATGGCGAAACGCTGAGACGAGCGGCTCAAGCCGCCACTACGACATCGCCGCCCATAGGCGAACGTGCGCTGGATCGGCACTGTAGGGGCAGGTCTGAGACCTGCCCCTACCAAGAGCCCGGGATCGTGAATGTTGGGCTGCATGCGCAGACATGCGTGTGTTGCCCCTACGCGTGGAAGGACTTGCTCAAATCGGGCTTTTCCGTGTCGATCACCTTTTTCTCAAAGTGCGACTCGGCGATCAGCTTTTGCAGGTACTGCTCATAGGCCTTGCTGTCGAGGGGCAGCTCGACGGTCGCGTTGGTGAAGGAAGAGTAGAGCATCGAGTTGGCCAGCTCCACCGAGCGGATGCCTTCCTCCGCCGGGGCAATGAGGGGCGTGCCATCGAGGATGGCATCACAAAAGTTCTGAGTGATCGCCTGGTGCTGCCCGCCGGAACCTTCTACAGGGATATCGATATTCCAGACCGGAGGACGAGAGAAAGACTGCCGGGTTGTGCGCTGGAACTCGCGCGTGCCCACCTCATTGCGCACAAAGGTGATCTTGCCGCCCTCCAGCACCAGCTTGCCGCGGTCGCCCGCGATCTCCAGGCGATTGCTGCCCGGGGCCTCGCCGGTGGTCGTCACGAAAATCCCCGTGGCGCCGTTGGGATATTCGAGATAGGCCGTGACTTCGTCCTCGACCTCGATATCGTGGTACTTGCCGAAGGAGCAGAAAGCGCGCACACGGGCGGGCATGCCGCCGATCCACTGCAGCAGGTCCAGGTTATGCGGGCACTGGTTGGTCAGAACGCCGCCGCCCTCGCCCTTCCAGGTGGCACGCCAGCCGCCAGAGGCATAGTAGGCGTCGGGGCGGAACCAGTCGGTGATGATCCAACTGATGCGCTGCACGGCGCCCAACTCACCGGTCTCCACCAGTTTCTTGATCCGTTGATAGTGCGGGTCGGTGCGCTGGTTGAACATGGCGGCAAAAACCTGCTTGGGGTTGGTATGCGCCGCGATCAGCCGCTCGCAGTCGGCCTTGTGCACCGAAATGGGCTTTTCGGTCAGCACGTGCAGCCCCTGCTGCAGAGCGTCAACGCCAATGGTGGTATGGAAATAGTGGGGCGTGGCGATAATAACCGCATCCACCAGGCCCGAGCGAATCAGCTCGCGGCTGTCGGTAAAGGTGGGAAGATCGGAGAAAGGTTGGAGCTTGGCCGGGTCGATATCGCACACTGCGGCCAACTGCGCTCGCTTGATCTTGCCCTCGCGCAAATAGTTGGCGTGGAACGAGCCCATCCCGCCAACGCCGATAATGCCGAGACGTACCTGGTTCATGGCTTTCTCCTTCCGATTCAGGCGTTATGCGCAATGAGATATGGCCGGCTGACCTGGAATGGGTTCTATTTCAGGTAAATCGGGTTCGTCAAAGCCAGCATCGCGCCATCGGCAGCGCGCAGCTCGGCGAGCGCCCAGCGCGCGCCGTCTGGGCATGACGGCGAGAAGACCTCCTCGCTTGCGCTCCATTCAGCCGCCGGCTCACCCTCCACGACCCAACGGACGCGAGCCCCCGCCGGCGCCTCGGGGGTGCGCAACGTGAGTTGCCGCACCTCTTGCGCCGCCACCACATCGCCCATGATCGCTATCTCCCCGTTGCTCAGCGCCGCTTCCAGGTAGACCCTTGGCCCGGTGCTGAGCATCACGTGCCCGGCCCGCACCCCCGACAGGATAGCCGGCGCCGAAAGCTCCGTCGCATAAACGACGTTAAAGGCGGGGCAGCGCGCATACTGCTCGGGGCCGTGGGTATCGGTGCCGGCCGTGGCGGGCAGGCGGTGCCCCCGCGAGAGCCACTCGTAATAGATGTGCAGCGTATTGGGGCTGTTGGTGCCGACCTCGAACCACGGGCCGTTCCAGACCTCCATGGCGTTCACGATGCCGGGCATCTGGTCCGTGTAGAGCCAGGCGCAGCCGGTGCAGGCCGGGTCGCCCAGGGCCGCCAGGTGCGCCAGCACCGAAAGGCCGCCCGCGGCATGGATCTCTTCCAGGGCCTGCCCCATCGTGCGCCGGCGGCTGCCGGTGCGCCAATCGAACCAGCGCGTGGTGCCCAGAGCCAGGGCGTGGCCATAGTAGGTCGTCAACTCCATGCCGGGTATCACCAACAGGTCCCGGTAGCCCTGGAGCATGGGATCGTAGAGCGCGGTTACGGTGTTGTGGTCGGTAAGGGCGACAAAATCAAGACCGTAGGCGCGCGCCGTCTGCAGGAGTGAGGCGACCGTATCCTTGCCGTCGGAATGCCGGGTGTGGGTATGCAGGTCGCCGCGAAACCAGCCCGGCCCCCGGCGTAGGGGAGGCTGCCAGGGGAAAGAGGGCAACCGGGCAGGCTCTACAGCGCCCGAGCCCTCTGCCAGACGTATCTCGGCGCGGTAGTTGAGCGGCGCCCCGGGCAACACCAGGTGCGTCTGCACCTCCAGCACCCAGCGCCCGGGCAAAAGCGGCCCCGCAGAGAAACCCGGTGTGGCTGCGCAGGGGCCAATCTCCACCGTGTTGCGGTTGGAGCCATTGTGCATATTCCCCCGGAATCCGGCCGGGTCATAGAGGCCGAGGGAAAGCAGGTTGCCGATGCCCTGTGGGAACTCAACATGGAGCGGGTCGTACATAAAGTCGATCCGCAGTTCAGCCATGCCGGGCGGCACATCGAAAGGCAGGGCGATGTAGCGCTTGCAGTCGGCAGGGGAGAGGGTATCCTCGAAAAGAAAAGTGGGTGCACCGTCAGCGGTCAGGGTCATGGGCCATCCTCACACACAGAATAGGCAGACTATACGCCCAGCCCGGCTTTGCTGCAAATTGCACCAGCAGTAGATCGATGCCACATTGGCCGATACCTCATTGGCAACGGCCCCGCCCTGTGATGGGCCACACCTCTTCCACCAAGCCCCCACGCACGGCATAGAAAACGTCATGCAGATTCACGGTGGTGCAGCAGTGGCTGGGTAGGATTTGCAGCTTATCGCCTGGGCGCAGGGCACAGGCGGCCGGGTCGGCCAGGGCGATCTTGCCGTGCTCCTCGGAGAGGGGCTTGAGCGCCGCGCCAGGGATGCCCAACACCTCGGGCAGGCCGAACTCGGTGCTCAGGGCCTTGAGCCCGGCATCGGTGATCAGCAGGCCCGGCTGGGTGCGGCTGATGACCATAGTCAACAGGGTCAGCGCAGGACGGAACTCGGGCCGCACCTGGCGGTAGCGCGCATCGACGAAAATGTAAGAGCCGGCCTGCACTTCGGTCATACCGGGGTAAGAGCCGGTCACATCATAGGTGCCGGTGCCGCCGCCACTGACCGTCTCTACGGGGAGCCCGTACCGCTCCAGGAGCGATTTGGTTTCGAGCAAGGGAGCCAGGGCCTGCTCGACCCTGGTGCGTCGCTCCTCCGGGTCCAGCGTGAATACCAGGTGCCCCTCATAGCCCATAATGCCGGCCAGGTGCAAGCCCCGGCAGCCGGCCACTTGCTGCGCCAGGGTCAGGGCGGCCTGGCCGGGCTGCACGCCGCAACGGCCCATGCCGATATCGACCTCCACCAACACGCTCAGAGTCACCTGCGCCGCCCGAGCGGCCCGGTCGAGCTCGGCGATATTGGCTGCATCATCCACGGCCACTGTGAGCCGCGCCCGCCCGGCCAGCGCTATCAGCCGCGCGATCTTGATCGGCCCCACCACCTGGTTGGCGATCAGGATATCATCGATCCCGTCCGCTGCCAGAGCCTCGGCCTCCCCCACTTTGGCACAGGTAACCCCCCGGGCACCTGCAGCCAGCTGCCGGTGCGCAATCGCGGGGCACTTGTGCGTCTTGGTGTGCGGGCGCAGGTGTGAGGGCCGCCCAGCGAAAAAGCGCGCCATCAGCGCCAGGTTGTGCTCAAAAGCATCCAGGTCCACCAACAGGGCAGGGGTATCCAGCTCTTCCACCCGCCGACCCACAACCGCTTGCGGATCCCGCATTAACATAAGCACCATCCTTCTTGTCGCCACGCTGCACGGAATAGAGACAGTATACTCTCTCCTCACCTCTGCACCCAAAGCTCTTTTTCAAAGATTGGTGATTATCCTTCTTCATGTTATAATGCCCCACATCAGGTTTCTCGGTGTTCCGGACCATGCCTACAAGGGGAGCTTGCCCATGTCTATAAAAGCCTCCAGGCCGCTGCTGTGCGTGCTAGCCGGCCTCCTGGCCATAGGTGCGATCTACCTCGCCTGGCCCCATTCGTTCCATGGTCGCGTTGTCGACGCCGAGACGGGCCAGGCACTACCGGACGTGCCTGTCGCGGTGGGCGCGCAGAAGGTGAAAACCGATGCGCAGGGCAATTTTGTCCTGCAGGGTATCCGTGGTTGGCCGAACCTGAGCGCGGCAGCACCCGGATACACGCTGACAACAGGATCCCTCCTGGCAGGCGGGTTGCTCGGTGAGTCGGGAGCCACGATCACCCTCAAACTGGAGCCGATCACGGTACGCGGCACCGTCACCGATTTGGAAACTCACAAGCCTCTGGCGCAGGCCACGGTCAAGGCGGGCGGTCTGGAGGCGCAGACCGACGCCCAAGGTCACTATATGATCAAGCGGGTGCCGGAAGGAATCACCATCACCGCCAGGGCGCCCTACCATGCCGAGGCGGCGCCGGTCGCTTTCAAGGGCCAGTCGATCGTCGATTTCGCGTTGGCTATGGGGCCGACCGTGGTTGTGGTACACAATCAGTATACCAACCAGCCCCTCGCCGGCGCCACGGTCACTGCCGGCGGGCAGACGCAGCAGACCGACGCGCAGGGGCAAGCCAGCTTCGACAAGCTGCCGCCGCAGACGGAAGTCAAGGCCACACTCAAGGATTACGCCGAGGCCAGCGCCAAGGCTGACCCCGGTACCACAACAACCCTGAACCTGCGCCCCAACACCCTGCGTGGCACTGTGTCTTCAGCCAGCGGCAAGCCCCTGGCCAAGGCCCTGGTGTTGGCGCAGGCTCAGGGCCAGGACCCGCAACTCACCTACACCAATGATAAGGGTGAGTATGAGCTGCAGAATGTGCCCGCCAATGCGACGCTGATTGTGCGCATGGCCGGCTACAGCCGTGTGGAGCGCCAGCTCGGCCAGGAAACGGGGCTCGACTTTAAGCTCGAGCCATTCGTCAGTAAGGGCATCTACCTCTCCAGTGGCGTGCTCGTGAAGGGCCAGGAACCATTGCTGCAGCAGGACCTGGACCTGGTCGACAAGACGGAGCTGAACACGGTGGTCATTGAAGTCAAGACCGACGACGGCTACCTGACCTTCCAGCCCAAGCTTCAACTGGCGCGGGACCTTGGCGCGGCGATGGATAATGTGGTGGATCTGCGCCAGGTGCTTCAGGAATGCAAGCAGCGCCATATTTACACCATCGCCCGTATGGTCATGTTCAAGGATAATATCTTGGGCAGGGCGCACCCAGAGTGGGCGGTGAAGAAGAACGACGGTGGGCTCTGGCTCGATTCCATCGGCACCGCATGGATGGATCCCTTCCAGAAACCCGTCTGGGACTATAACGTCGCCCTGATCAATGAAGTCGCCGATATGGGGTTCGATGAGATCCAGCTCGACTATATCCGCTTCCCCTCCGACGGCGATATCATGGACACCAACTATATCAAGGAATGCACGCGTCAGAACCGCGTGCAGGCCGTGGTGGATTTCGTCAAATATGTGCGCCAGGACCTGGACAAGAAGGGCATCTTCTTCTCCGTGGATCTCTTTGGGCTGACGACCTCAGTGGACCTGAGCTTGAAGTTCGGCGACCTGGGCATCGGGCAGCAGTTGGCCGACGTGGCCCCTTATGTCGACTATATCTCGCCCATGCTCTATCCGTCGGTCTACATCCCCGGCAATCTGGGTCTGAGCGACCCCCAAAATAGCCCCTATGACTTGGTCAAGATTAGCGTGACAGATGGGATTCAGCGCGCAGCCCCCACACTCCTGAGGCCCTGGCTGCAATACAACTCTTCTGGTGGCGTGCCCTACGGGCCGCCCCAGTTCCGCCTGGAAAAGCAGGCGGCCGAGGATGCGGGCGCGACCGGGTGGCTCTTCTGGAATGTCTGGGGTTCGTACGACCAGGAGAGTTTCGACCCGCAGTAAACAGTGCAGGTTTACAGCGTGCACGTCAGCGCGCTGTGTCTTACCATGCAGATTCCGCTCTCAAGCAATGCAGCGCATTGATGCGCACGCTATAAACCCATGTTGAGGTGCTGACGTTGAGCGATCGTGTGACCCGCCGGGAGGCGGTACGATCGTGGTTGGATTATGAACTTTTATCAGAAGGCGGTGGCATACGCCTGCGCTGCTCACTGGCCAGTGGAGAGGATGCCGAAGCTCGCCTGGCCTTTCCCCTGCCTGGGGTGATGCGTTTCCAGATTGCTCCGGGGTTGCTGGCGGCGCGGCCCACAGAGGATCTGGCGCCCTTGCCCGCACCATCTGTGGCGATCGATGTGCACGCAACGGACCAAGGGCTTATCATCGCGGCCCCGCCACTCTTGGCGTGCCTCCAGGCCGCGGGCGAGCCCTGGCGCCTGCACGTGCTCGATGCCCACGGCGCTCCGATCTTTGCCGAAGAAGCCAGCGGGGGGCCGCCTCTATCGTGGGAACAGCATGAAGATGGCAGCCTGAGCGCCAGCCTCTCCTTCGCCCTCAGCCCCGATGAGGCCCTCTTTGGCCTGGGTGCTCAGTCTGGCTCACTGAACCACCGCGGACGCACGATCCGCTGCCAGATTTCACCAGACGGCGGAAACGCCGACCCCGAAACCTCGGCCATCCCCTTCCTCTGGAGCACCTGCGGCTATGGCCTCTTTGTACATACTCCCGCCGATGTCCTCTTTCACCTGGGCAGCCGCTCTCCGGCCGCCTGCAGCGCGACCATCGATGACGGGCAGTTGGACTATTTTCTGATCTATGGCCCTGGCCCCCGCGAGATCCTGTGCCGCTATGCCCAGGTAACGGGTTTTGCCCCCCCGCTACCTCGGGCGGCCTTTGGCATCTGGATCACCCGGCCGGCCAGCCTCGGCACCGCCGCAATCGAGGAAGACTGCGTGACCCTGCGCGCACGCCACATTCCCTGCGATGGTGTGCATATTGCCCCGCCTGAGCCAGGGGGTGAGCCTGCGGCAACGCTCATCCGGCCGGAACCCCTGGCCAGTGAGCTGGAGCAGATCGAATTCCGGCTGGGGCTCACTGTGCGCCCATCCGTCACCCAGCACACACGCGCGTTCAAAGAGGCTGCCCGGAAAGGCTACCTGGTGCGCGGACGCAACGCACGGCCCCTGCTCCGTCCGGGTCCGGAAGGTCCCGAGGCCCTGGTAGACTTGACACTGCCGGTTGCGCGTGCCTGGTGGCAGGCTCAGCTGCGCGAGGCGCTGCCGCTTCGAGCCAGTGCCTTTCTGGCTGGCGAGGGGAATGCACCCGAGGAGGGCCTCTACCATGACGGCACACCGGGCCCCTGGATGCACAACCGTTACCCCCAGCTTTGCCAGGAGGCCGTACAAGAAGTGCTCCGCGCGGCAGCCGGTGAGGAGACCCCTTTGCTATGGGCCCAGACGGCCTGGGCCGGCAGCCAACGCCTGGCAGTGTACCGCGCCCCCAGGGCGATGCCCGGCCCGGCCTACCTGATGGCGCAGTTGCGCGCCGCCCTCAGCTTGAGCCTATCGGGCATGCCCTTTTGGTCGCCTGCCTTTGCGCTGCGCCAGCCGGGGCAGGATGCAGCCCTCTATGTCCGCGCCTGCCAGCTCGCTTTCCTGGCCCCGCTGGCCCGCTGGGACGGCTCTCTGGCCGGCATCAGGCACGACGCAGAGGCCATCATCCGCGCTTACGCCCGTCTGCGCAACCAATTGGCGCCCTATATCTGTGCCGCGGCCGCAAGTTCGGCGCACGATGGCCTGCCCCTGGCGCGCCCGCTGGTCGTCGATTACCCGGATGACCGGAACACCTGGTGGCTCGACCGCCAGTACCTGCTGGGGCCGCACTTGTTGATCGCCGCCGCCTGGGAGGCCGAAGCCGAGCTGCCGATCTACCTGCCTGACGGTACCTGGATCGACTATTGGACCGATCAGGTGCACCGCGGCCCCACCTGGTATCGCTACCCCGTCACCCTCGAGCGCCTGCCCATCCTGGTCCGAGCGGGCGCCATCATCCCGACCCAGCCCGCCGCACACACCGTGAGCCCACGGACGGAGGTGGCCATCACCTTCCACATCTACCCGCAGCGAAGCGGCGAGATGACCCTTTACGACGAGGACGGCGCCGCTCTGCAGGCCCTTTTGCAGGTGAGCGGCGATGAGTTTGAGTTGCTGGTGCCCCCCCTCGGCTCCGATTGTGAGATCATCCTTCATGCCGTGCCCGCTCCCCTGGCCGTCACCCTGGATGGCCAGCCCCTGGCCTGCACCTGGAAAGCGGGGCAGGCTGCCATGACTCTCGGTCGCGGCAGGCGCCTGCATTACCAGGCACGGGAATCGCTCTCTGGCGGCTATCGCATCTGATGACGCGCACCCCCCGCCCATCTCCCAATCCCCGTCGATTGCCAGTTTCAAGGGCACAAAATGCGATTCGGGTTGACGGCGCAATGGCAGTAAGGTTATACTCTGGACCGTGCGCAAGACTCGACATTGCATAACCCGCCGTAGAATGACGCCGCTTGCCCACACCCCCGGGTGATCGGGCAAGGCTGAAGCTTGAGATCAGTTTGCGCACAGGGCACAGCTCTACGTCCACCCGCTCGTAACTGAGCTGAAACTTGCTGGCAGAAACAGAGTATGGCCCGGCTAGAGCTTGCAGAACATCCTGTGGCTCATGTCAGCAGGCAGATAATGAGAACCCTGAGCCCAAAGTGAAACCAGTTGACACGGGGAGCCATTGCGTGTAAACTATGGACTATCCGAAACGTACAACTCAGGAGGATTGAATGGAAGTTGAAGTTGTCAGCAAGACCGAGCTCGCGCGTCGGACGCGAGAGGTCATCGATAGGGTTCGTCACGGGGGCCGGCATGTAGTAGTCGAGAACTATGGCTCTCCCGAGGTGGCGATTATTGACATTGAAGAGTACCGACATTTAATGTCACTGCAGCAGAAGGAACTTGACGCAGAACGTCGCCGCCAGGAAGAGAGCCTGATTGACCGGTTGACGGCTACCCGGAGGCTCACGCGGCAGGAAGCCGCTGAGGTGATCGCTCACGCCCGTGAGGAAGTGCAACGCCTCCTGGCTGAGGGAGTGGAGTCAGGCAATGGCGAGAAGCAACAAGTGCGCGAAGTCGCCGGCATGACTGCCGGCGGCCGCAACGCCTAGTCCTTTCGCCAGGGCCACACCCCCCAACGTTGCCCGAGCAGTTTCTCCGATAAGGCAAACCGCTCTGAAGCAGGTATGCCAGAGGCGGCTCTCGAATCCGATTGCGAGACGGCCCAAAGAAACAGAAAGCGCCAGGAAGCTCTCCTGGCGCTTTCTCATACCGGCAAGACAGGGGATCAGGGCCGGGCTGTTGCGCTACCGATGGCCCGGCCCTGATCTCAATTGGAAACCGACATTGACATAAGGCTGACCGATTTGCATTGCCTGGACCTTGATGGTATAATTCCCTGACCATGGTCAAGGTGGAAACGTGCGGTCCGTGACTCTCAGCGCAGGGCAATTTGACAAATAGCCCCGCCTGGAGTAAACTAAAACCGTAATCGAGCCGGGGTGGCGGAATTGGCAGACGCGCTGCGTTCAGGGCGCAGTGGGAGTTCTCCCATAAGGGTTCAAATCCCTTCCTCGGCATCTGAAAAAGCCCTCACAAGCAAACTTGTGAGGGCTTTTTTATTTTTCTGCGGGCAGGCTGAGTGTTACCCGCGTGTAAACCCCTGGGAGGCTGGCCACAGCCAGCGATCCTCCGATCACCGACATCATCGTGCTGTGCAGAGCCAATCCCTGGCCGCTCCCGCCCGCAGCGGCGCCGGGCGCCCCCAGGCCCACGCCGTTGTCCTCAATGAGGATCTGGAGGCCCTCCTGCCACGTCAGGGCCAGGTGCAGGCGCAGAGGGCGCGAGGTGTCTTCGCCGCGCCCATACCGCGCCGCATTGCGCATGGCCTCGCGCGCGGCATAATAGAGCACCTCAGCCGTCCGCGCGGGCAACTCTTGCGCGGCGCACTCTGCTTGGGGGTCCGCTTCCCACACCACATCATCAAAGCTGCGCCCCCGCTCGGCTTCCAGCGCCTGCCGCAGGGCGCCTGCCAGTCCCAGCTCGGCCAGGGCCGGCGCAGGAGGAGCAGGCATGGCGCGCAGCAGATCCGCGACACGTCCATGCAGCTCGGCCAACGCCGTTACCACCTCTGAAGCTCCCATCGAGGCGCTCAGTTCCAGGATGGCTGTGTGCAGTTGCGGCAAGATATCGTCGTGCAACACGCGCCGGGTGCGCCGGTCGGCCACTTCGCTCTCGGCCAGGCCCCGGCGCTGCAGCGCCATCAGGCGACGCGCCATCTCGGTCGAGGCCAGCACGTCGAGCAGGCGCTCAGCTGCTGCGCGGGCCACCTCGATCTCTTCCTGCGTGTAGAGCCCTCCGTCGCGCCGGGGGCCCAGCAGCAGAGCGCCGATCAGCCCGCGCTCACTCCACAGGGGCGCCGCCCACAGCGCCCCGCCCGCCCGCTCCGGCTCCAGGGGCAGGCAGATCTCCCCCGGCGCCGTGAGGCCGGCAGCGAGCGCACTCAACACCGCCCCCGGGAGCGGCTTGCCCTCCGGGTAACTCAAGCCCGCCTCCACCAAAGAGGCCAACGGCCCCAGCGCTGCCAGGTAGGCCGTCTGCGCCCCCAGCACATCACTACAGAGGGCCTGGAAGGAATCGGCCACGTCCACCTGGCCCGCTTGCGCGAGACGCTCGTAGAGGTGCTGGCTGGAGACAAAGGGGCGCAGGTGCGCCATGGCGCGCTGGCGCTCACGATAGGCCTGGCGGTTCAGCAGGGCATAGGCAAGCACCACCAACAAGGTGGCCAGCAGCAGGCCATAGACCGGGGGCGCCTGCAGCGTGAGAATGCCAGCGACCACGGCGGCATAGGCGGCCGCCAGCACGATGATGCTGCGCCATTGCCGGCGCAGACCCCCGCGAGGCAACGCGCGGCCGGTGAAAATCTCATAGGAGACGATCGCCTGCCCCAACAGGAGGATAGATGCGCCGATGAGGCTATCGATGGCCAGGTCAAACCCGGCGACGGCGCGGGCCATCTCCAGGTAGGCGCCCGTGGTCACGCGCTGGCGAGCGTTGGCCATCACCCACACCAGCACCCAGGCCACCAAACCGCTCACCAACAAAAGCCCCAGGGATGTGGCCACCAGCCAGGGCCGGGCTCGGCGTCGGGCCTCGTCGCCCAGAGCGTGGCCGGGAGGCGCCGGGCGTGCCAGCACGTCGAGAGAGAGGGCGATGCAGAGCATGATGTAGAGGGGGTAATCGAGCCCCAGCAACGGCACACCAAGGATGGTCGGCGTATCAGCCATCTCCAGCAGGGCTACCTGGGTGTAGGTGGGGAAGGGGTTGGCGAAAAGCAGCAACCCTATCAGCCCCAACGCCAGGAGCATCGAAATAACAAGCCAGGGGCGGTGCCGCCGGCTCAGGGGGCCGCGTGGGCCATCCCAGTAGCCACCATACCAGAGGATGATAGCGTACCAGGTAAAGGGCAGGGCCACCACCAGCACCCACCCCACCCGCCACCAGAAGGTCATGCTCGCCCCCACAGAGGTCAGGCCCTGGGCGAAGATGGCGGCATGGGCAAAGAGGAACCCGGCCGCGAGCAGCAGCCCGCCGCCGGGCAGCACGATGCTCCAGGAGCGGCGCTCGGCATTGAGGAGGACCGTAAAGCCCAGCCAGAGCACCAACACGGTGTTGAAAAAGGAGACGGCCAGGATGGCCCAGTCGAGCGCCGGCCAGCCGATCACACATCCTCCCAGGGGGTCCACTGCCCGCGCTCATCCAGCACCCGCGCCACCCCCGTTGCATCCCAGGAGATCAGGCGCCCGGAACGAGCAATCAGGGCAGCCCGCAAACGCGCCACCTTTTCGTCGGTCGCCGTCTCATCCAGGCCCCAGGCCGCGTAGATCTGGCCGTTGATGCGGCTGATGGCGCGCTTGTCGCGCAGGCCCAGGCGAGCGGCGATCTGCTCGTTGCTCAAGCCCTGTGCCAGCAGCCGCGCCACCATCTGCTCCGCTGGCTCGAGGAGGGCCATGGGCGCCTGCTCATCCTTGCGCCGCACCTCCTGCACACGTACCTCGATCTCCGGGTCGATAAAGCTGCGCCCGGCCAGCGCATCGCGCAGCAGGGGCACGATCATCTGCGGCAGCAGATAGTTGGATTTGCGCACATAAGCATAGTGGCTCAGGATGCCCGACTGGCGGAAATCGCGATAGTAGGCATCATCATCCTGAATAGAGTAAAACACGACCGGCAGGCGCGGGAACTCACGCCGGATGGCCGTCGCCGCCTGGATGCCGTTCATGACGCCCGCCAGTTGCACATCCATGAGGATGGCCTGGGGCGGCTCGCGCAGGGCGCATTCCAGCGCCTCTTCGCCGCTGGCGCAAGATTGGGCCACGCGCACCTCGCGCGTTGCCTCCAGCCCCGCCGTCAGCGCCGCACACAGCCGGCTATTGTCTTCGACGAGCATCAGTGTAATCATGGCCATCCATCTTTAGCAATGCATGGGGCGGGCCCCTGATAGGGCCGGGCGTTTTGCTGCGCCGCTACCCGGCTCAGGCCAGGGGTTGGGGGTGGATTTGGCTGC
>Ga0078972_1004799_pt1 | contig 35921 bp, 23 predicted proteins | sample YelNatPaOPGAMG01_FD_67568 | JGI IMG/M metagenome (GOLD analysis project Ga0078972, IMG submission 67568) | Hot spring thermophilic microbial communities from Obsidian Pool, Yellowstone National Park, USA - OP-RAMG-01 (SPADES assembly) (version 2) | ecosystem: Environmental > Aquatic > Thermal...
CGCCTCCAGGATGCGGCTGTACTTGGAGTAGATTGCCATACCGAGGCCGATGGCCGCTTGGGCGAAGTCCACCGGGGCAATGTTCCCCTGCTGCAGGCGCTTGAGCGCCGTCGGCAGCTCGCGCTTGAGCTCGGCCACGAAGGAGCGCCGGTCGGTCTGGAGCGCGGGCGTCCCGCCCGCTTGAGCCGTGTGCGGGCTAGAAGCCCGCGTTCCCGGCGATACATCCTCCCGGGGCCGGCAGGCCAGGACGATGTAGGAGGCAAGGGCGTTCGAGCCCATGGCGTTCTGGCGCCACTTCTGGGCCGAGCGCACCGGCCAGGTGGCGGTGACCTGGAAGCCCGTCTCGATGAGGGCGTTGAGCATCGTCTCCCAGCCGGTGGTGCGGTCGGGGAGAGGAGAGAGGGGAGAGGAGTGAGGAGCGAGAGGGGAACCGGTCTCGCTTCGCGCAGTTTCTTCGCCGTCCAAGTCGTCCTGCTTGAAGGCGTAATAGACCGTGAGGGGAAAGCGCGGGTCCATCTGCTGGCGCAGGGCGGCGAAGGCCCGCTTAAATCCCTGTTCGAAGTGCTCCCTGGCCTTGTGCTTGTCGCCGCCGAAGCGCTCGGGGGCGGCCACCAGCTCCGGCTCCTTGGGCACCAAGATCGTGCCGAAGAGGTCGGGGTAGAGGTCGCCGATGGTGCGCCGCAGCCACACGTAGAAGAAGTCCGAGAGGGCCGCGTAGCCGATGTTGTCGTAGTAGGGCGGGTCCGTGGACACGAGAAACCCGGGAGCGCGACCATCTTGGTCGCCATCCCTGGGTGCGCGACCATCTTGGTCGCAGTCGCCTGTACCAAGCGCATCCTGCGCGCCATCCCTGGGAGCGCGACCATCTTGGTCGCAGGCGCCGGCACCAAGCGCACGTTGCGCGTCTTGATTTGCGGGCGAGACGCCCGCGGTCCCAGGAGCACCCGTGGTCCCAGGGACGCCCGCGGTCGCGGGGATGGCCGCGGTCCCAGCGTCCATGGGGCGGGCGTGACCTTCGCGGGAGATTGCAAACGTCTCAATGCATTTTGCCGTACGGTCTACACAAGTGGACCACCCGCCGACAACGTCGCCCAAAATGTTTGCCTCGGCGAAGTCCCACACCATGGGGATGGCTTGGCGCTTGAACAGATTGCGCACAACCTGGTCCGCATGATTCCATGTGCACAACGTGTTGCTGAGATCCGCAACGCGATCGAGGTTGAGCGCCAGGAAAGTGGTCACCGTGGCGGCGTAGGCCCTGGGAGCGCGCGCATCTTGCGCGCTTTCTTTTGCGGGCGAGACGCCCGCGGTCCCAGGCAAGCCTGCGCTCCCAGCATCGCGCTCGATCTCCGCCCGCACCTCCCGCACCAGGTCCGAGAGCGTCACCATCGCCGTGAGCTGGCGGGGGGTGAAGAGGTCGCCAAACGTCTTCAGGCCGTAAGGCGGGGTCCATAAAGCGCGAGGGTCGTGTGCAATGTTTTGGTCCGGCCTCCACGCAGGCTCCGCCTCCCGGGCGACGGCCTCCTGCTCCTCGCCGGCGGGCAGGTACACCCGGCCGCGGCCCGCGTCGGCAACAACGGCCACCAGCCGCGCGTCCATCCGCCCGGCCTTGCCCTGTTCCTTGATGTAGTCGTCCGGGATCGCGTCGCCGGTGAGGAGGCAGCGGAACATGGCCCGCCCCGTCTTCGTCCCCGCCTTCACCGCCTCGGGGTTGGGCGGCGGGCCGGTGCGCACGCGGAAGCGCCACCTGGGAGCCCCGGGAGCCCCGGGAGCGCGGCCATCTTGGCCGCCTTCCCTGGGAGCGCGGCCATCTTGGCCGCATACGCCGGGACCGAGCGCATCCTGCGACCCACCTTGGGCGGGCGGGACGCCCGCGGTCCCAGGAGAACCTCCGCCATCTTCTGAAGGCGAGGCGCCTTCCCTGGGAGCGCGGCCATCTTGGCCGTACACGCCGGAAGCGAGGGCATCCTGCGACCCACCTTGGGCGGGCGGGACGCCCGCGGGCCCAGGAGAACCTCCGCCATCTTCTGAAGGTGAGACGCCTTCCCTGGGAGCGCGGCCATCTTGGCCGCATGCGCCGGGAGCGCGCGCATCCTGCGCGTCTTGATTTGCGGGCGAGACGCCCGCGGTCCCGGGGATGCCTCCGTCCCCGGGCCATTCCACCACCGGTTCCAGCCAGGCCTCGCTGCCCTTCTTGCTGGAGAGCCAGAAGGTGCTCATGAGCGGCACGTGCGCACCGCGGGCCGCGGGGTTCGGGCTTGGCACCGTGCGCGCCCAAATCCAGGCAATCACAGGGAGCTCGTGCAAGGTGAGAGCGGCGAGGAGTGAGGAGAGAGAGGGACGCCCACATTGCCGCGCCACCTCTTCCCCATACTCATTCCGCACTCCTCTTTGGGCACTGATTCTCCATTCCTCCACTTCCGCCGCGCCGAAGTAACGCCCGCTACGTGCGTCGTACCACGCCTTCACCTTTGGGTAGAGATGCCCGATCCGCTCCCGCGCCCTCTCCAAAACCACCCGCCCGTAGTAGCGCACATCGGCGGCAAGACCCTCCGTACCGCGGTAGGAGCGAGGCAAGAGGCGTGGTGCGTAGGAGCGAGACACGAGGAGTGAGGAGTGAGAGGTCAGGTGCCGCGGCGCTTCTGGCGCATGGAAGTCAGCATCCTGCTCACCTCGTCCAATAATCCCCGCAGGTTCTTGGTCAGCTCCGGCGGGAACCAACCCAGATCCTCGCAGAGCGTTAGGTGCGTCTCCAGCTCCGCTAGGGATCCCTGGGCGATCGCCAGGAATTGCGCCTTCTCCCGGCTGGCCTCCCGCGTCCAGCCCTCGGCTATGTTCGCCGGAACCGAGACCGCCGCCCGCGTGATCTGTGCGCGCATCCCGTAGGTTTCCTCCTTGGGAAGGCGCGGCGCCAGCCGATACACTTCCCGTGCTATCTCCATGGCCTTCCGCCAGAGGATCGTTTCCCGATAATGCATCTCTCCCCCCTCTCTCACTCCTTGCTCCTCTCCCCTCACTCCTCGCCTCCGGATTCACCGGCGGGCAGTCCGCCCATTGGGGCACAAGCTCTAGGTAGCACTTGTTGAGGAGCACGGCGACGGGGTTCAAGTCCCCGGCGTAGGCCTCCATTCCCAGGCGCGCCGCCTCCAAGGGGATGGAGCCGCCACCGGCAAAGGGATCGAGGACGGGTGGGAGTTTCCCATCGCAGTACTTGAGCATCTCCGCGCGCGCTTCGGCGTAGACCTCGGGATGCTTGTGGAGCTGAGGCTGCATCATCTGGTGGATGATCCCGAACAGCCGCTCCCGTTCCCGCTGCTGCGCCTCCTCGGAGGGGAATTTCTCGGGGTGGCTGGAGGGGTCGTCCACCACAGAAGCAAAGAGCACCGCGCGTGCGGCCGGAAGTGGCAGCCTCGCCCACCAATGGTGGATCCCCTTAGGATGCGGCCCGATGCCCGGCATCTTGTCGTACGCCGAGGCATCGTTGATCTCGGTGAGGGGTAGGGCTACTTCGATGAGTTTTTTGGGCTTGGCCATCAACCGGATTCTCCTTACGTCATCGGCGGCGTTTTGATCCACCCCTTCTCCGCAAGAATCTTTGCAGCGAGCAATATCTGCCTTGAAGTGAACTGTTGCTTGCGCTCACCCCATGTGTAGAACAGCGGAATGAGTTCGTCGGCTGTTGCCGGACGTTCTCGTGTGGCGACCCAGTGGACGGTGGCAAGCAGCTCCAGCCCATATGAGGATTCAAAACCCTCCACGAGTTGGATCACGCGCTCGAACCGTTCCTTGGTCTCCCGTTGCGCACTCAAGACGCTGTGGGCATCTTCTACGGCTCCCGGAACAAGTTCCAGGGCCTTGCCGGGCTGATCGCCACCTGCTCCATAGCCGGAAATGTAATAGCCCTCCATTGCATTCAGAACATGCCTCAGGTTCTCGGCATAGGGGCCGTAGGTCCCCTTCGCAAATCGCAATCTGAGGGGCTCGCCTGCTTCTTGCATGAAGTACATGAGCTTGTGCAATTCCAGCAATGAGACGAATGGATCAAGCAGGCCTCGGAGGTAACGGTCCATAAGCCCTATCAGGACCGCCTGGGCTAGGGTCATCTTCGGCACCTTCCCCCGGCGCATACTCTTGGGGAGCGGCTCCGTTGGGGTTGGCTCAAAGGCAATCACGTGCACTCCAGGAAGATTACCTAGCGCCTGTTCGATAAGAACGCGAACCTCGCTCCAGTTGAGACCGCCCAGCCCGCACCCGAGCGGAGGAACGGCAATCGAACGAATGCCCCGCCTTTCAATCTCACTCACCAGAGCCCGCAATCCCGCCTGAATGTCCTCGATCCGTGACTTCCCACGCCAGTGGCGCTTCGTAGGAAAGTTGATGATGTAGCGTGGATTGGTGAGGCTCCCGGTCTCGAAGACGAACATTTTCCCCGGCTGTACTTCCTGGCGGCGACAGGCTGTGACGTAGGCCTTAAAGTTCTGGGGCCAAGCCTTTTTGAATTGCAGCGCAATGCCCCGCCCCATGAAGCCGACGCAGTTTACGGAGTTCACAAGCGCCTCGGCTTCTGCTTCCACAATGTTACCGGTTCTGTACTCGATCATGATGCACCCAGCCTGCGCTTGCGCCAGATATCGTCGGCGCTCTCCTTCTTCAGAGCCTCCTTGATTACGTCGATCGCCTTTGGGGAGTACCGCTTGAACACACTCTTGCCGATCTTGAACTCCTTGTAGCACTCCTGATCTTTGCGTAGGCCGAGATGATCCACGACCGCTATCGCCCTCGGCCTCTTCAGACCGACCTTCTCGGCAAGCTGATTCGCGTCGAGGCTGTAGAAGCTGAGCTCATCGACGCGCTTCACGGCGACGACCGAAGCGCTGGGCGTCCCCTCAGCAACCAGTTGGATCGGGATACCTTCCTTCTTCCACAACCGCAGGGAGAGGCTCGGTCCCGTGCCATCTGCCGCGATCTCGACCGCTGCCGCACCGCGGAATAGGTCGGTCCAAGGCCGGCCCTCCGCGACCTCGTGGCTGAGCCGCCGCAGTTCCGCATCGCTCGGCTGGCCTTTCTCGCCCTTGATCGCGGCGTCAAGGATCGCCAGCGGGCGAAGTCGGGCCAGAGCTTCCAGGCGCCTTCGCCGGCCTGGTTTCAAGAGTTTTTGCACCTCTGCGACCTCAGATTCGAACAGCGTCGCTAAGTCCGTTGGCGGTGACGTCGAAACAGGAAGTACGCGCGTCGGCAAGTACGTAGAGAGCTCATGCTGAAAGACACTTTTCAACAAATCGCGGAACAACGTCACACCCGACTGTACGTGGATGTAGAGCTGCCCTTCGGAGATATCGAGCAAGTGGTGCTGCGCCGCGTCCCGCAACCCGTTGATCGCCTGCAGCACGAGCGCTTGCTCTTCGCTGAGGTATCTGATCTTACCGTCACTCAGCGAACGACGAACGCACTTGTCAAACCCAATGGTCTCTTTGGCGCGCTTCTCTCGGATGGGACCACCGCGATGGAGAATAGCAGCCTTCATGAGCATCTCGAAACTGTGATCAAGCATTATTAACGTGCTGCTGACCCGCCCTCGGTCGTGCGGCCGGTTAAAGAGCTCCACAGACAACACGAGCGCGTCGCACGCCTTTTTGAGTAAAAGTTTGGCCTCCCGCTTCATGTGCCGATCCTCTCTGCATCCTTCACCCGAACTTCGCCAGAGATGAGCTTGGGCGGCAACGCATCGCGCACGGCGGCGGGGGTGCGGGATCCATGAATCGCCGCGGCAATCCGGTCAACTCCTGGCCGCGCCCTCTCGGTGAATGGTTGGGCGACTGCCTGTGGTGGCAGCGCGATGTCGCAGCGCGCCATCTTCGCCCAACCGGTCCTCGGCATCATCGCGGCTCCTCGGCCCGCGCTAGTAGCGTCTCCACCTCATAGTTTACACTCGTTACGCCAAAGTCGGGCTCGCGCCGGAAGGGCTCACGGACGTAGTACACACGGTGCTCGTCGCCGCCACGAAACTCCACAATGGCCAGGATGTAGCTCTTCGGCCTGTTGAGTGAGGTGAGGATTTCGTTCCGGGTTACGGTGATGCGGTCCGCCCCTGCAACCCTGCCCTTAACCTCGATGAAACGTAGGTCGCCGGAGCTGGGGTCCCGGCTTTCGATATCGTAACCCAGGCGATCGGTTTCCCGGTCCACAGGCTCATACCCCAGGCCCCGCTCCACTTCCATTACGATGGCGCGGGCTTTTGCCGCCGCAGCCTGGGTGTCCACGGTGGTGGAGGCCGCCGGCAGCTCCACGCTCCCTGTAATCTTGTCCAACAGCCCCTGCGGTACCACAAGGACCGCCCCGAGGACTTCCGGCGGGAGGGCTGAGATTTGGGATTCCTGGTCGAGCTGCTCCATGCGCTTTTTAAGACGGGCGGCCAGCTCCTCCTCACGACGCCGGGCCTCCTGGGAGTTGAGTCGAGCGTTTGGTTTGCCTGCCTGCTCCTGAAGCTTCAGTTCCTCGGCCCGGTGGTCCCAATAGGTGATCTCCTTGGTGAGGCGATCCTGGATGGCTGCGCGCGCCTTGGCGATCCACTCTAGACGCCGCCGACTTACCTCATTAAAGTGCTCGGGCACCACGCTGGTGACGGCGTACTCCTGGGCTCGGGCTTCAAGCGCACGGGTGATCCAGGCACACTCAGGCCGGGCGAGGATGGTTTCCACCCCCGGTTCGCCATCCCGAAGCGGCCGGTAATCCAGGTAAGGCGCGTAGTTTGAGTGCCGCACGGCACCGGCCTGGTCCATCTCCAGATAGAGCATCCGTCGCGAGATCACTCGGCGCTCGCCGGTGCGCGTGATACCGGCATCTTGGATAGCATGCTCCAAGTAGATCAACAGACGAGGCTGGGTGCCCGCGTCCTGCTCATCCACCAGTACCGCGCCACGCCGCAACAGATCACGGTAGCGCTCAAGGGTCAGATCAATCACCGCGTCGAGCAGGGGATGGCCTGGGCACACCAAGTCGGCCCGGGTTTGCCCAGGCAGCGCGGCGAAGTCTTTCTCGAAGGTAATCCGCTCGTAGCGATGCAGGAGGGGCGCACCGGTGCCGATTTGTCGGTCCCGATTTCGCACGACTGCCGGAACATGGGTGACCTCGTAGCGGCGGGGCTCACGCTGGTGCACGATGCCACCAAGTTTACGAAACGCCTCCAAGAAGAAAGACTCGATGTAGTGGGGCTGAAGCCGCCTCGCCTCGGCCCGCGCCATGTCCTCGCGGATGCGCTGAAGGCGTGTAACGTCTATAACCTCGCAGGCGAGGGCATGTTCCTCTAAAAGGTTGCGGAGCTTTTCAGGGTCCACGGCGTCGGCGATGGTGTGTTCCAAGCGTGCCCGCACCTCTGGCCGCTCGCCGTAGCGGATGGCCTCGATGAGAAGATCCCGGAGGGGCTTGCCCTCGAACTGGAGCTTTCCCAATACATCGAAGACCTGTCCCCCCAGGCGCTGGCGCGCCAGATCCAGCTTTTCCAGAAGGGTACGGTACACGTCACCCTCGCGCGTCTCTTCGGCCACCAAGTTCCAGAGATGGCAGACCTCGGTCTGGCCGATGCGGTGGATGCGGCCGAAGCGCTGCTCGATGCGGTTGGGGTTCCAAGGCAGGTCATAGTTGACCATAAGATGGGCCCGCTGGAGATTGATGCCCTCCCCAGCAGCATCCGTAGCCACGAGGACTTGGACTTCTGGATCGTGGAGGAAGGCTTCCTGCGCCACACGCCGCTCTTCCCGGCCCATGCCGCCGTGAATCGTGACCACTGCTTGCGGGCGGCCCAGGAGAGTGGTGATCCGTTCTTTAAGGTAGTTGAGAGTGTCGCGGTGCTCGGTGAACACGACGAGTTTCTGTCGAGGCGAGGGAACCGGTTTGGAGATCGGCCCGGCGCCATACGGGGCGGCAGCCTCGGCCACGCAACCGGCCAAGGCCGCCGGGGTAAAGATCTCGGCAAGGACCGAAGTCAGCTCCCGCCATTTGCGGTCCTCACCGCTACGACGTACGGCCTGGGCCAGCTCCTCCAGGTGCTTCAAGGTGGTGATCTCGGCCTTAAGCTCTGCAATGGTCCGAGCGGCCGTGGCCTGATCGAGGATCTCCTCTTCAGTTTGGGCGAGTTCCTCCTCGGGGGCTTCCTCAAGGTCGTCGAGATCCTCGGGGTCGAGGGCAGGGCCAAAGATGGCCGGCGAGATGGCGGCGCCTCGGCGCTGGATCTCTAGGTCGCGGAGGCGGCGTTCGAGCCGTTCGCGCCGCCTTCGAAGCGACTGGTAGATGGCTTCGGGGCTCGATGCGAGGCGGCGTTGAAGAATGGTGAGGGCGAAACCTACGGTCCCGGCCCGCTTGTCGTCCTGGAGAGCTTCGGCACGGTTGAACTCGTCGCGGACGTAATCGGTGACCTCCTTGTAGAGGCGCGCTTCGGGGTCCGAAAGCCGGTATGGAACGGTGTACGCGATCCGCTCGGGGAAAAGGGGCTTACCGTCGAATTTAACGAGGTGCTCCTTCACCATGCGGCGCATCAAATCGGAGACGTCCACTTGGTGGGCTCCCTCGCGGAAACGCCCCTCGAACCGGTCGCCGTCGAGCAGTGCGAGGAAAAGCTGAAAATCCTCCTCCTTGCCGTTATGGGGTGTTGCCGTGAGGAGGAGCAGGTGGCGCGTGTGGCGTGCCAGCAGTTGCCCAAGCCTATACCGCTTCGTATACTTGATTTCGCCGGCGAAGAAGGTTGCCGACATTTTGTGGGCTTCGTCAACAATCACCAGATCCCAATGGCATTCTGGGACGGTGAGCTTAGCCTGCACCACCTCGTCGCGTGCGCACTTGTCCATGCGGGCGATCACCAGATCGTCCTCCAGAAACCAATTGCCCGTGGGGGCAGCCTCTATCTTGTCATTCGTCATGATCTCAAAGTGCAACTCGAAGCGTTGGGAGAGCTCGTCTTGCCATTGCTCGACGAGACCCCCGGGGCAGACCACGAGACAGCGCTGCAGATCCCCACGTACAACGAGCTCCTTGATGAGGAGGCCCGCCATGATCGTTTTGCCGGCTCCCGGATCGTCCGCCAGAAGAAATCGTAATGGCTGGCGCGGAAGCATGGCCTCGTAAACAGCGGTAATTTGATGGGGCAAAGGCTCGAGGAATGACGTGTGCACGGCTAGGAGCGGGTCGAAAAGATAGGCTAAGCGAATGCGATAGGCTTCAGAAACGAGGCGAAACAGGGCTCCGTCACTATCGAGACTCCAGATACGATCCGCCTCCAGCACCTCTAGGCGTGCCTCGTCCGCCCGGTAGAGCAGCATTTGGCCGACCCGACCACCCACGTCTTTGTAGGTGAGTTCCAAAACATCTGAGCCGAACCACCGGGTGCTTATCACAGTAACCACGCTCCCAGGGCTGATGCCTCGTACCATTACATTCGGTTTGAGGTTTTCTAGGCGTGTCACCGTGGGTCTCCTCCTCGTCGCTTCATGTTCGTCAAAATTGCATCGTTACAAGATCGGGTTTTCCCGCTCCACAGCTTCCATCGCCCGGTCCACCAGCTCGCCGATGGTTGGCTGACGGGTGCTCTTCTGCAGCTCCGACCACCGGGCCTCGGGAGGGACCCAGAAGATGTTCTCTGCCTGGTACTCATCGGGATCCTCGGGGTCGGCGCCCTGGTCGCGCTCGGCTTCGAGCTTAGCATATTGGTCCTCGAAGGCGTCGGAGATGTATTTCAAGAAGATAAGCCCCAGCACCACGTGCTTGTACTCCGCCGCGTCCATGGAACCCCGCAGTTCGTTGGCAGTTGCCCAAAGCTGGGTCTCGAAGCCCAGATTGGCGGAAGTTTCTTCGGATGAGGTTACGATAGCCTGTCGCGCCATAGCACCTGTTCCCTCCTTGCGTTCGTTCATTTCAATCCACAGGCCGCCGATCCAACCTGCAGCCGGCGACGTAGGGATGTGCAGAATGGGGAAACGTTTCTCCCTGCTTTCCATTCGCCAACGGAAGCCGGTGTCCCTGTTGGCCGAACGCGCCGGCGTACATGCCCGGCCGATATTAGGAAAGCCGCAAAGTAGCCGCCGTGACAGCTCCGTGTCGTCTCTTGAGCGCTTTGTTCCGACTGCACGTGCGCATCTTTCACGTTGCCTGGCTTTGCGGGTACCTTCTAGGTGCGGGCGCGGTAGTACTCATGTTCCACGGAACCAGGTTCGTGTATCGTTATCTAGGCGATGAATAGCTTTCCGTACCACCGGATCACTGCAACTCTTCGAGCCGCCGGCCTTTGGATCGCCGCGCTCTTAATAATAGCGGCAGCGGGATGTTCCCGGCAGTTCCAACGGCCACCGCACCTCGCCACACACAGCGATACGATCGCTCCCGATACTCCGGGCATTCCCATGCCACGGCGGTTGGAACTCATTGCAGAGGCCATCAACCCCGACGAGGTTCTGAACGAAAATCGCAAAAAGGCGGCTGTCCTCAAAGCCCAGGTGCAAGAAGAGAAGGATCCTCAACTTAGGCGCATGTTGCTGCCGCAATACGCCCAGCAACTGCTCTTAGCAGGCGAAACAGACGAGGCAATCAGGGTCTATAAGGAACTCCTTGCCCCTGCGGAGCACCACCCGGAATTATATGCGCCCGGTACGCTTGAAGAATTGGAGATGGATTTAGCACTGGCCTATTTGCGGTTGGGCGAGCAACAAAACTGCTTGGGCAGTCACACCGGGGAATCGTGCATCCTGCCCATTCGAGGAGGCGGAGTGCACCGGTACCAAAGCGGCTCGCGCAACGCCATCCGCGTTCTCACGCACATCCTTCAGCGTAACCCGGCGAATTTCTCGGCGGGTTGGTTGCTCAACCTCGCCTACATGACGCTGGGTGAATACCCAGCGGGAGTTCCCCGCCAATGGCGCATACCCCCGCGCGTCTTTCAATCCGATGGAAACGTAGGCCATTTCACCAACATAGCGTCGGACGTGGGTCTCGGCCTCCAGCAACTCTCGGGCGGAACGATTGTGGAGGACTTCGACAACGATGGGTATTTGGACGTCATGATCTCCTCCATAGGCACGCGAGATCAGCTTCGCCTTTTCCACAACAATGGAGACGGTACGTTCCGCGACTGCACCAAGGAAGCGGGGTTACTGGGCGAAACCGGCGGTCTCAACATCATGCAGACCGACTATGACAACGACGGCTTTGCGGACGTTCTGGTGTTGCGCGGAGCCTGGTTCGGCAAAGGAGGGCACTGGCCGCTTTCGCTGCTCCACAATAACGGAAATGGCACATTCACAGACGTTACCGAACAAGCCGGCCTCCTGCGCTTCCATCCCACGCAAGCCGCCGTATGGTTCGATTACAACGGAGATGGCTGGCTGGATATATTCGTTGGGGATGAAACGCGCCCCGATGACGAGAACCCTTGCGAGCTTTTTCGCAACAACGGCGATGGTACCTTCACGAACGTTGCCCACGCCTGCGGAGTAGATGTGAAAGGCTTCGTGAAGGGAGTGGCAAGCGCGGACTTTAACAATGACGGCCGGCCCGATCTCTTCATCTCCATCCAAGGGCATCCGAACGTACTCTTCCGCAACGACGGTCCCGCAGATCCATCCCAAGGACCACGGTCTCCTTGGAAGTTCACGGATGTTACCGCCTCGGCGGGAGTAGCTAAGCCTATCAACAGCTTCTCTTGCTTCTTCTTCGATTATGATAACGATGGCAGGCCGGACCTTTTTGTAAGCGGATACAGCTTCAACAACGCCGATGTAGGCCAGATCGCGCGCGACTATTTGGGCCTCCCCTCCGGCAACAATGACTATCCGGTGCTCTATCACAATGATCATCATGGGCACTTCACAGACGTAACCCGCCAAGCCCATCTCCACAAGTTGCTCTTCGGGATGGGGATCAATTTCGGTGACCTGGATAATGACGGCTGGCTGGATTTCTACGTGGGGACGGGTACGCCAGACTTGGCCTTCCTTATGCCCAACAAGATGTTCCGCAATGCAGCGGGCAGGTACTTTCAAGATGTGACGACCTCGGGCGGATTCGGACATTTGCAGAAGGGCCACGGCATCTCCTTTGCGGACTTACGCAACAACGGCCAGCAGGATATCTTTGAAAGCATGGGCGGCATCTATGACGGTGACACAGCGTTCTCGGCTCTCTACCGTAACCCGGGTCACCCGAACCATTGGATCACGCTGAAATTGGAGGGCACCCGCACAAACCGCGCAGCGATCGGGGCACGCATAAAGGTGACCGTGCAACGACGCGCCGGCCTTCGGGACATCTACAAAACCGTCAACACGGGCGGGAGCTTCGGCGCCAATCCGCTCCGCCAAGAAATCGGCCTGGGGGATGCCACCGCCATCCGCAAAGTCGAGATCTTCTGGCCGGTGCCGGGCGAAACGCAAGTTCTAACGGGCCTGAAGATGGATCGGTTCTATCAAGTTCGCCAGGGTGCTCCTGCGGCACGTTTGTGGCCTCTTCGCCCCATGGAGTATGCACGCAAAGCGCTCCACATGCATCACAGTGGCATGGAGGGCATGTAGCGCGGAGGCAGAAACATATCCGCAAAAGTAAGCCAAATGGCACCACGTACGCCACAGCCGGAGCGCGGAACGTGTTGCGCGAACGCCACGTGCTCATTGCACCTGGGCGTACATTCCCGGAATCGTGTGTCCCCCACAGGTACGACCGGCATATGGGAGGATCGCGCAGAACGATCATCGTTGGACTACTAGGATGAGTGCCATGACCGAACGCGAACGCTTTCACGCCTGCATGGATTACCAGTTCGTGGACGTAACCCCACACTGGACATGGGGCGCCTGGCCCGAAACTATTGAACGCTGGAAGTCGGAAGGCTATGACCCGGCCATAACCGATATTGCCCAAGGCGCAAGTCCCGTGCAATGGATAGGCAGTTGGTTCTTCCCACACCCGCCTTTCGAGCACACTGTGCTACAAGAGGACGATGAGCACATCCTGTATGTGAATCATGAAGGCATACTCATGCGGGAAATGAAGAACCAGCCCCTCTCTTCCATGCCCCAGTTCGTGCGCTTTCCCGTAGAGACGCGGGAGGACTTTCGCGCCTTTTGGAACTCTCGCATGAAGCCCGATTTGGAGGCCCGCCTAGGTCCGGATTGGCGCCAACAGATACAGGCCAGGGCCGGCACCCCGGTCCCGTTCATCGTGATTTCCGATCGGTGGGGAGGCTTTTTCGGGCCGCTGCGAAACCTGGTAGGTGTGGAACGCCTTTGCACATTGTTCTACGACGATCCAGCCTTCGTGGAAGAAATGATGGACGCCGATGCGGATTTCATCATCGCCATGATGAGCCGCATATTGGATGTAGCCTCCGTGGATGCCTTCGCCTTCTGGGAGGATATGGCCTACAAAACGGGCCCTCTGCTCACACCACGCCTCGCGCGCAAGTACATGCTCCCTCGCTACCGGCGGGTCACGGAGTTTCTGCGCAGCCGGGGCGTGCGGTGGATCGGGCTGGATAGCGACGGTAACATTGAAGCCCTCATCCCCATATGGTTAGATGCAGGTCTGAACTTCCTCTATCCCTTTGAAGTGCAGGCGGGAATGGATGTGGTCTCTGTGCGCCGTCGCTATGGCCGGGAGCTGCGTTTGATCGGCGGTATTGATAAGCGAGCCGTTGCAGACGGAGTACAAGCCATCGAAGCAGAATTGGAGCGCGTACGCCCCCTCATTGAAGAAGGGGGGTACATTCCCATGTTGGATCACTCTTGCCCGCCGGACATTTCGTGGAAGAATTACACGTACTACATGCGAAGGCTGGGTGAGATCTGCCGCCACGGTTGACCCTCTAAGCCGATGGGCCAAGCAGGAAGACGCTTCGGAGCCGGCGAAGCATAGCCGAGGAGCAAAAGACCATGCCTAAGCAAAATGCGGGTAATCCGGAAGAGCTGTACAAGCACTACCAAGCACACGTCATCGGATGCCCGATCTGCTCCATGGCAGTCGCCCGCAATATATGGATGGAAGGCCTCGAGGTGGACGGTCTCTGCCCCGACGGCCGCGAATTGTGGGTGCAATGGGAAGCTGCAGAACGCGCGTGGTTCCTCGAGATGCTTGGGCCTCCCAGCAATGGTCGCTCGCTGTGGCAATGAACCTTGCCGCGCTAGCCTAAGCTCCCCCTGGGGCCGTAGTGAGCACAAGAAGCCAGTCGCCATCTCCCCCACGGTCAGCCCTGAACGGATTCGGAATGTGCGCATCCCCCTGCCTGCCGGCGGCCAAGTGTCCCAAAGCACGTTGCTGCCCCGTGGCCGGATCATAGGCGTGCGCATTCCACCGATTGCCCTCCAATGCATGTACCACCAGATCCATGGCCTCGGGAATGTAAATTACGCGCACGTTCGCCGTGCCTGATGCATAGGGCACGTGCCATCGGTCCCTCGGCTCAGCGCCGGGCGGGTAGGACGCCCATTCTGGATGCGGTTGGAAGTTCCACCATTCCCATTCCTCCAAAAGCCTCTTTGCCCACCCAAGCTGCCCAGAGCCAGGCAAGTGCATCGCCTCATTCCAAGGGGTGGCTCCGTATGTTCCGCCGTGGGGTGAAGCACCGTACGGTGCCTCGGGCCGGTTCACCTGCCAGATGCCATTGGCCCCATAGGTGTGTCCGCATGTGCCGTTCAGTACGCAACTCCAAAACATGAGCCTTTGAACGTCGGCGTGGCACCGCCCTAAGATGCCCTCGTAATTCACCTCGGAGTTGAGAACCGGCATGGGCGGTTGCTGCTGCCGGGACCAGCGCACCGTTTCCACGGTGGGCCCCAGACTCTCGCGATCTCCGTGGCCTGTTTGAAGCATGTCGAAATCTAAAAGGTTGGGATCGTCTATGGCTCCCCGGGCGCTGAGCCTGCCAAGTCCTGTGGGATGGATCGAGATAAGGCGTTCAAAGGGATCCTCATTCCGCACGAAGGCGGCAACCTCGGACCAGCCGTGCACGGCATCCCGATCATCAAAGGGGAACCCAGGCTCGAGGTACCAAGGGAGATTTGCCTCCCCAGCGATGCACCAAACCACGGGATAGGCGCCCCACCGCGCGATCAGATAGCGCCAGTGCTTCTTCATGCGATCCAGGCCCAGCCAAGGCAGGTAGTACCCCCATGCCCCCACGATGCACGGCACAATTCCGCTCTCTACTAAATGCCGCACGCGGTCATCCGCACGATCGAAATATTCAGGGCGAATGGACGACCAATCGCGCTCCCACGGGAAGCCGGCCTCATTCGCGCCGCGTTCGTCGAAGGCTCCCATATCCGGATAGAGACCGGCCACGATCTGCACCACGTTGAACCCCTTGGAGACGCGATCTGCGGTGAGCTCGGCAAATTCCTCGGGCCACCGAAGGCGCCTGCATAGACCCATCCACCAGGTATCCCCCAACCAGAAGAAGGGCGTCCCATCGGCGTGCTGCAGAAAGCGACGGTCGGAAGACACGCAGAGTGCCCCGTGTACAAGGAGCGGATTGGCCCCCTCGTACGGGATAACCATAACGCTCCCTTCCACGTTATGAAGCCCGCCGTCCGTCGTGTCCGAACAGCGGGTGCTGTAGTGGTGAACCCCTTCTTCGCGCGTGGAATAGCGCACTTTCCAAAGGGGTCCTCCGGCCCAGAACGCAGGCACCGTCGCCGTTGCACCTGATGGCGCAACAAAATCAACGTCCAGGGTTACATCATCAAAGGGGCGGGGATGGGGCTGGGCCGCATGGAAGCATATCTCTGCTACTCGGTTCACCTGCACCGTCTGCACAAGCGCATCCTCCCATTCGCTAAAGTTACCGTGTTGCCATTCCACACCGGCACGAAAGGCACCTGCGTGCGCTCCATTCACTTACAGTGCACCGCACGAATTGACACGGCAGGGTACCCCGGCTTATAATCTGGTATCATGGCTAAACGTGTCGCCTCCATCGAGGCTCGAAGGCGCGCAGCACGCCGGCGGCCTACGCTCAAGAAGCGCCTCAAGAACTTTGCTGCCTTCCTGGCCCTGCTCATCCTCTCCGCAGTCGCTATGCTGGCCGTGTATCTTGTAGTGGTGTTCATTGAAGTGTCCCGCAATCTTCCTTCAGTGGACGAGATCAACAACATTCAACCCACTCAAGGTACCCAGATCTTCTTTGCCGATGGCACCAAGATGGCAGATATTGGCGTGGAGAACCGCAAACCCGTAAAGCTGGACCAAATCAGCAAGTATCTGATTGACGCCACCGTCGCCGTAGAGGATAGTCGCTTCTATGAACATCGCGGCATTGACCTTCGGGGCATACTTCGCGCAGCGTATCATGATGCCATAGGTGGGGACGTGCGCGAAGGCGCCAGTACAATCACCCAGCAGCTCGCCCGCAACATCAATGCTTTGGGGCTCACCCGTCGCAAGCTCATCCGTCGGAAGATTGCCGAGGCCATGCTCGCCGTACGCATTGAGCAGGCATTCTCAAAGGATGAGATCCTTGAGCTATACCTAAATCGCATCTATTACGGAAACGGAGCTTATGGAGCCGAAGCCGCCGCCGAGCTTTATTTCCATAAGCCGGCAAAGGATCTTACGCTGGGGGAAGCCGCTTGGCTTGCGGGCCTCCCCCAGCGCCCGGCATTCTACTCGGCTCCGGCCCACCGCGACCAGTCCCTGCGCCGCCGTGAGACCGTTCTGCAGCGTATGGTGGATACGGGAAAGATCACACCTGAGGAGCGCGACGCAGCAAAGGACGAACCGCTCCGCATCTTCAAGCCCAAACCCACGGGAAGCCAAATCTACGCAGCGCCCTACGTGGTGAATTACGTGGTGAGCCAACTGGTGAAAAGCTATGGCCCGGACGCCATCTACAACGGCATGAAGGTGTATACCACAGTAGATCCGCAAATTCAGAAGACTGCCGAACAGACGCTGGCCGACGGAGTGAACCGTTCTGGGGTGGCGAACCAAGGCGCCCTCATCTGCATAGATAACCGAACGGGCTTTATCCGCGCCATGGTCGGCGGGCTCAATTATCAACGAGACCAATTTAACGCGGTAACGCAAGGCATTCGGCAACCGGGAAGCTGCTTCAAGCCCATCGTTTACACAGCCGCCATAGACACCGGCAAAGTTACGTTGGACACCCGATATCGCGATGACCCCAGCATTCCCGGCGAGCACACCGGCAACAAGTGGCACCCAAAGAACTACAGCGGTCGCTACAGCTATCGCCGCATTACGGTGCTGGACGCCATCAAACACTCCATTAACACGGTTGCAGTGAAGGTGGCCATGGATACCGGCCTGCGTACGGTTATTGACTACGCCAGAAGAATGGGCATTACCACACCGCTGGCACCCTATGCTCCCCTGGCGTTAGGGGCATCGGGAGTTAAGCCCATCGAACTCTGCGAAGCGTACACAGTATTCGCTACCGGAGGGAAGCGCGCCACACCGCAATGCATCAAGCAAACATCAACGTACGCAGGCGACGTTGTGGATGAGTTGGAACCCGACCTCAAGGACACGGGCATTCGCCCGGACACCATCACAGCAATGAACGAGGCCCTCCGAGAAGTGGTGCTCCACGGCACCGGTACCATGGCAGCGGATGTGCCGAACGCTCATGGAAAGACGGGCACTACAAGCGACTCGCGCGATGCGTGGTTTGCAGGATACACCCCCGAGCTTACAACGGTGGTATGGGTGGCCCACGAGAACCGAACGCGGAATGGTCACCTGAATCCCAAGGAGCCTTACCTGCCTATGCCCGGCGCAACAGGCGGGCATCTATGTGCGCCCATCTGGCGAGATTTCATGCTCAAGGCCGTGCCGATTCAAATGAAGGCGAACCAAGCTCTAACGGAACCGGCACGCAGCTCCCCAGCCCCGCAACCTGCGGCTCACCGGGAGGGTCTCAATGCGCCCCATCTGCAACAGCCGAGACCTGCACCGGCCGAACCCAATGGGCTCATGCCTCCTACCCCGCAGCCTCCCTCCGACACCACGGCACCCGGCACGCCCACAGACCAGCAAGGTGCGGGGACCGCTGCAACGCCGGCAGGCCCCATCCACTCAACGCCGCCGATCATGCCTGCGCCGGCCCTGCCTGTACGTGGAACATCGTCCACATCGGGGGTCCTTCCGCGCGCAACCCAACCCGCCCCATCCAGAGCTGCCGAACCGATGGCTCGCCCGGCGCTACCTGCTCCCAAGCCGGACCCTGGGGACGAAATCGTAACGGTGCGCCTTTGCGCCGACACCATGAAGCGCGCCACCCCATGGTGCCCGGTAACGATCGAGCGACGCATGAAGCGCAAAGATATACCCGGCCGGTGCAAGCTCCACAAACCACCGCCAGGGGAAGGCTAGTTCGGTTCATCGGAAGGTTTGACGAAATATGGCCATGGTGCAACCGCCAGACCCGGTCCCCAACCTTACGCGCGTGCGCATCCTTACGGCGGTAATCGTAGCCGGTTTGCTGGGATTAGTTGCCCGCCTCTGGTATCTGCAGATTGCCCACGGTGCAGAATACCGCCGCCTTTCCGAAGGGAACCATACCCGATTGATACGCCGCCTGGCGCCGCGGGGGCTCATCACCGATCACACAGGGCATATCCTAGCGTCTAGTCGGCCGAAGATCGTGGTGAGCATCGTTCCGGCTGAGGCTAAGAAGGATCCCGGCGTCCTGCAGCTCCTTGCACGTCTTCTCGGACGAACTCCTACCGAACTGGAGGCCGTCCTCCCCCATGACAAGGTACCACACTATGACCCCGTGCGTGTGGCCCTGGATGTGGATGTAGCAACCGCCACGCGCATTGAGGAGCACAGGCTAGACCTTCCCGGCGTGTCCGTGGGTCCCGAGCCGATCCGGTACTATCCCCAAGGCCCGGTGTATGGCCATATCTTAGGCCAGATCGGGCAAATTCCCCCGGATGAACTCATGCAACGGCGCGACCAGGGATACCGCCCGGGCGATTTCTGCGGGCGACTGGGCATTGAACGCGCCTACGATTCTGTGCTCCACGGCAAGGACGGCGGAATGCTGGTGGAAGTGGACGCCCGAGGGAGGGCAGGAGCCGAGATCAGTAGCTTCGATCCAGTACCTGGAGCCCGTGTCGAGTTGACCGTGGATGCCCGCGTGCAACAGGCCGCCTATGACGAACTGGCGGTGTGGGCCGCCCGGGGCCATCCCGGAGCTGCAGTGGCGCTCGATCCTCGCACGGGAGCCGTCCTCGCCCTGGTAAGTGTGCCGTCGTTCGATCCCAACCAGTTCGCAACCGGCATCAACGCATCCAATTGGAACGCCCTCCGGAACGATCCTCTCAAGCCGCTCATCAACCGTGCTTCGGGCAGCGCATATGCACCGGGATCCACCTTCAAACTCATCACCGCAACTGCGGGGCTTTGTTCCGGCCGGATCACACCGCAAGACCGGGTTTATTGTAGCGGCGTCATATACCTAGGCCGATGGCCGAAGCGATGCCACAAAGCCTCCGGGCATGGGTCGGTGGATATGGTGCGGGCCATACAAGTGTCCTGCGACATCTACTTCTATCGGTTAGGGCAGCGTTTGGGGCCAGACCTCATGGCGCAATGGGCCCGTACCTTCGGCCTGGGGAAGCGAACAGGGATTGACCTTGTGCGTCCCGGTGATCCTCCGGTGGAACGGGCCGGCGTGGTGCCTTCACCGGAATGGAAGCGCAAGCGCGGATATGGTCCCTGGGTGGGCGGTGACACCGTGGATTTTGCCATAGGCCAGGCCATGCTGGCATGTACTCCCCTGCAGATGTGCAACGTGGCAGCAGCCATTGCCAACGGTGGCACCCTCTATCGGCCTCAACTTGTAAGCCGCATCGTTGGGACCACGGAAGAGGGCGGTACGAAGGTGATCCAGACGCTCCAACCGCAGGTGTTAGGACATATTCCCTTTACCCCCGAGGCACTTCAGGTGGTCCGCGAGGGCATGCTCCAAGTGATGCGGCCGGGTGGCACCGCCTCCCATGCAACGCTTCCCGGCGTCACCATCGCCGGCAAAACGGGCACCGCGCAGCAACGCATCCGAGGCAAAATGGTGAACCATGCCTGGTTTGTAGGGTACGCTCCCGCCGAGAACCCCTCTATGGCTGTATGCGTATTCGTGGAGGGCGGCGGCCATGGCGGTACGGTAGCAGCACCCATCGCCCGCAAGATGTTTGGCGCCTACTTCAACATTCACGCCCCCGCCGCAGCCACCGTGCATACCACGGACTGAAGCCTCCGCTGTCCATCGTGCAGTCTAGTCCGGCCAACCGCAGCGATGCAAGGCGTCCGGCATAAGTGCGTGATTTGTCCTAATGGCTTGACATATTGTCATAGTCATGATATAGTGTGTCAGTTCTTGTGCACGAGGAAGACAGAACGCAATGACGGATCACCCAGACTCCCGCCGCATGAAGCTGCTTCAGATGCTGGCAGACACCTCTACCGGCATCCCGCTTTCGGATTGTGCGCGTGCCCTCGGCGTAGACGAGCGCACAATCCGGCGTGACGCCGTCCATCTCCAAGAACTTTTGGGCCGAGTTCGAGGAGTGTCCGTGCGCCGGAATGTGCTCGTACCAGAGGGCGAGGGGCTTGGACCTGGATATTTCGCGAAGCAGGTACAGGCGCGAAAGGATGTAAAAGAAGCCATCGCCCGCCGCATCGTAGGTTCTTTGGCCGACAACACGGCCTTGGTCATCACCGCCGGCACGTCCACCTACTATGTAGCTCGCGAGATCCGACGGGCCTCAATCGAGCAAACATGCGCATCGGGCCTCATCGTCTTCACCAACAGCTTGCCGGCACTCATGGAACTCATTTCCGCCGGAGTGTCCACGGGTGTCCTTGGCGAAGTCTTCAATCCTGATGATTACGCCTTTCACACCCATGAGCTACACTCCACCTTCAATCCCGCCATCGCCATTGTAGGCGCCAGCGGCATCCTAGCCAACCCGGCCACTGCCTCTCTGGACCTCTTCAGCCACCGCGCGGAAGAGGCTGCGTTCATGAAGCAAGTGCTCGCCCCCGTTCCGGAGATCATTGTGGCTGCAGATGCCAGCAAGATCGGCCGAAGGCATCCGTGGTCCTTCACCGGCGGCGGCGTTTTGGCAGGCAAGCTGGTTCGCCTGTACACCGATCCGCTTGCCCACGATCAACGGGAGGCCCTTCAGCGCCTAATGTCGGCTTCCCATCGGAGCGGCTTTCGCCTTGTTGTAGAGGAAGTAAATCCTGGCGCAGATCGTCCCTAACGATTTGCACACATCGCCATAAAGGGCCTCGGCGCCCTGGACAGCCCATGGAAGGAGAGATATTATGTGCGGCATTACCGGATATGTAGGTGAAGGACGCGCGGTGGACATTGCCATCGCCAACCTCAAACGGTTAGAGTATCGCGGCTATGATTCCGCCGGCGTGGCGTACCCCCATAGCGGCCGCATCCGCGTTTTGAAGGCACCTGGCAAAATCGTGAACCTAGAAGCCATGCTCCACAGCGCCCGCGCTAACGCACGTGTGGCCGTAGCCCATACCCGTTGGGCCACGCACGGAAGCCCCAACGAAGCCAATGCACATCCACATCTGGATTGCACCGGCACGCTCGCCGTGGTGCATAACGGCATCATCGAGAACTATGCGGAACTCCGTGCCCAGCTCCTAGCCCAGGGCCATGAGTTCCGCTCGGAAACGGACACGGAAGTCATCGCCCACCTCATCGAGGCTCAGCTCCCTCAACGGCGCGCGAGCCTCAATCCCGCCGTCTTTGCATCTGCGTGTTGTGCAGCCCTTCGGCAATTGCGGGGATCCTATGCGGTGGCCGTCATAACGCGGAGCCTTCCAGAAGTGGTTTTTGTGGCACGCAAAGATTCCCCCCTGGTCATCGGCCTCGGTAACGGCGAGAACTTCCTCGCCAGTGATATCCCCGCCCTCCTGGCATTCACACGAAAGGTGATTGTAATGGAGGATGGGGATTGTGCCCTCGTTACGCGCAACACCGTTCAGGTGTTCGGCACGGATGGCAGCCCGCGAACCCGACCGCCCATCCACATCACCTGGGATGACCAAGCAGCCGAGAAGGGCGGTTTCGCCCACTTCATGCTTAAAGAGATCCACGAAGAACCGCGCACCGTGCGGGACACACTCCGCGGCCGCCTCACCTCGGATCACCATGTGGTTCTCCCCGACGTGGCACTGTCGGCAGAACAATGGATGAGGTTCCGCCGCATTGCCATCGTGGCATGCGGCACGGCGTACCATGCCGGCGTCGTGGGCAAGCGCCTGCTCGAACAACTCCTTGGGCGCCCTGTAGAAGCCACGGTGGCCTCTGAGTTCCGGTATAGCGACCCTCTGGTGGATGCCGAAACATTGACAATCCTGGTAAGCCAAAGCGGTGAAACGGCAGACACTTTGGCGGCCCTGCGTGAAGCGCGGGGCAAAGGCTCTACGACGTTGGCCGTGGTTAATGTAGTAGGAAGCACTTTGGCCCGCGAGGCCGATGCCGTCCTTTACACACAAGCCGGACCGGAAATCGGGGTGGCTTCCACAAAGGCTTATCTGGCCCAGCTCACGGCGCTCACACTCTTGGCACTCTATCTGGCGCAGCTTCAGGGCGTACACGATGGCAGGCGGCGCGCCCTAGCGGATGCCCTGGAAGCCTTGCCCCAACAGATCGCCTCGTTATTGGCTAGGGCCCAAGAAATGCACTCCCTCGCCAAGGCACTTGCCTGCCATTCCTGCTTCTTCTACCTCGGCCGTGGCTACGATTACGCTGCCGCCATGGAAGCTGCGCTCAAGCTCAAAGAGATCTCCTACATCCATGCCGAGGCGTATCCCGCCGGAGAGATGAAACACGGGCCCCTAGCCCTTGTGGAACCCGGCGTGGCCGTGATCGGGCTCTGCACGCAGCAGCACACGTACGAAAAGATGCTCAGCAACCTCAAGGAGGTTAAAGCCCGGCAAGGAACTGTGGTGGCGGTCCTTCGCGAAGAAGATCCTCAACCCGACGGCGCCGATTATGTGGTGCGCGTTCCGAACAGCGAAGATGCCCTTATGCCCGTTCTGGCCATGGTTCCCATGCAGCTTCTCGCCTATTATGTAGCCCTGGAACGCGGTTGCCCGATTGATCAACCCAGGAACCTGGCCAAGAGCGTTACCGTGGAGTGACTGGGTGGAAGCGGGGAACCATGCGGCGCACGGGCGCTGATTACAGAAGCTGCTCCAAGCTGCCCGCTCTATTTGGAGGCGTCATGGCTCCCCGCCCCGGTCATTGGCTGTGCGCTCGGCCGGCATCGCGTGCTCACGGCGATGCCATCATCGGCGCGGACTGCTCCCTGTCCACCCAGCCGCGCCGTAGTAACGTACCTCCTTACAGGTGGGCTGTCTCCCAGTTCCAGGCGTTCCGACCCGGGGGAGCCTCCCTCTCCCGCATCGGCCGGTTCATCCCACCCGCGCCTTTGCCGCGCACACCTCTTTATTCCGTGCTTTTATCCGATGCTGGTCCCGCAATCCACTCGGTTTCCCCACCCGGGCCGAGTGCAGCCCCCGGTAACTTCGACGTAGGCTTATCGCGTAGTGGTAGGTAGAATCGCGTTATACATACCGAGGAGCGCAGTTGATATCTCACGGCGCATCCGCCTTACCAGTACCGCGCGGAAAGGTTTACCTAGTTTATGGCAGCAGATACGAACCACGAATCCGTTGCACCGGCTCCATCCACTGCGTACGGACGCTTCCTCCGCGAGAAGGGAACCCGTCGCATCGTGGTGGCAGCATTAGCTCTCATCGTGCTCTACTACGTATACCTCACCATCCACTACAGCCTCATGTCCCGGGTGCATTGGCCGCCCCTCAAGCCCGATTTGGCAGGTCTCACCGTGGTGGGGCTTCAGGACCAGCCCAGGCCGGGATGGCGTCCCAAGTATAAGGCGTTTGAGATCAACCATGCCTGGCAAATCCGCCGGCCGGACGATGAAGAAGATAGCGGGGACACGTCTCCCGAAGACACGGAAGCTGCCAAGGATCGCGGAAATGATCCCGCAGCAGGACATCAAGTGAACCGCGGCGAAGCAGTGGATGTGCAGGAGGTGTTGCGAAACTGCCCAGTGGTTCTTACAACGCGCCACTTCACCCATGCCGATGTGGAACAGCGGTTGGAGGAACTGTTCGATCGGCACTATTGGGTCGTTAATGTCTACCTTACGGACGAGGGGCGTTCGCGGTACGAGCAATTCTCCCGCGTGCACAACAAGGAGAGGCTGGCGTTTATCCTGGGCAATGAAATCATTACCTGCCCTAGGATGGACCACATGGATGTAAGCATGTTGAGTATCGAGCCCATCTGGATCCAGGCCGACGCCCAGCGCCTTGCGGATTTCATCAATCACCACAAGTAGCGGGCCCTTCCAGGTGCGCCGGCGGCGGATCCCTAGGTGTGTTGAGGAGGCGCGCTGTGAGCTACCGAATCCCCGCGTTCGTTGCTTGCTTGGCCCTGACGGCCTTCTATGCAATCCCCTCAGAAAGTGTGGCCCTGCCCACACCTCGCTGGATCGCCCTGGTGGCGCCGTCGGGCTCTATCACTCTGCAACAAGGTACCGGGACGTTTGCCGTGATGGAACCCGGCCTCTTTGAGGCGGTGTGGCAAGGCGCCACGCTGCAGCCCGCACGCCTAGGAGCAACCCATGAAGGAGATACGTATACGGGCGCAATTCTAGCGCCAAGCGGGATAACGGTCTCCACTACCCTGAAGCTTCAGCCCCAGGGCTCCGGTATCCACCTTGAGTACCATATGGTGCCGCAATCCGCCATTCGCCTCAACAGTCTGCATGTGGGCATTTCCATTCCAGTGTCCCACGCAATTGGGGGCAGCTATACGATAGATGGCAAGCAATCTCCCTTCCCGCCGAACTTCTCATCCGTGGGGCTCCACTCTGGCCCGGCTACCAGCCTCCAACTTTCGTGCCCGGGTTTCGCGCCCATCATCTTCCACTTCGACACTCCTACCCCTGTGCTGGTGCAGGATGATCGCCAATGGGGACCTACCTTCACTTTGCGCTTCGGCCCCCAGATGGATGGAGCACAGGAATGGCCCGCGGGGAAGGAACTCACCATTGCATTCACGCTATCGTCCCCAGGAGGGATTGCCGTGGAAAACGACGGCCCGGTAACCATTGAAGCTGGCGAGGAATGGATTCCTCTTACGCCCCAACTGGACATACTCCCCGGATCCGCTCTCGATTTTACGCACGTGGTTCCCTGGCATGCCCCTGCAGGCTCATTAGGCCGCGTAGAGGTATCCGGAAGGCATTTTGTGTTTGCCAAGAGGCCCCAGGAGCCGGCGCGCTTCTACGGCGTGAACCTTACCTTCGGCTCCCAGTACCTCACACGGGATGAGGCGGATCGCCTGGCCCAGCGGCTTACGAGGTTGGGGTACAATGCCGTTCGCCTCCACCATTACGAGGGAATGCTTGTAGACCGCACGGCAGGTGCGGGCGTGCATCTGAACCCCCAACAGCTTGACCGCCTCGATTACCTCTTTTATGCCCTCAAGAAGCAGGGCATTTACATTACGACCGATTTGTTCGTGTCGCGCCCGGTCTCCAATAGTGAGATATGGCCTGGTACGCCCGGCGATATCGGGATGGATGAGTACAAGATGGCGGTGCCCGTAAACGAGCGGGCCTTCGCCGACTATTGCGCATTCGCTGCCGCCCTTTTGACCCATCGCAACCCGTACACAGGCATAACGTGGGCCGAGGATCCGGCGCTCGCGTGGATCAGCCTGATCAACGAGGGCAATCCCGGGAACTTCGTGGGGCTGCTGAAGGGCAACCTCGGGCGCGACTATGACCGGGCGTGGAATGATTGGCTTCGCCTGCGATACCCCACCGCCGAGGCATTGGCTCGCGCCCTTGGTGCGCAACCGCAAGATCCCGGGATCCCGTCCGGTCACGTGCCGCTTCCTACCCGTGAGGACGCATCCCGCCGCTGGGTCATCTTCAACGTGTTCCTTGCAGAGAACCAACAGAACTTCTTCCAGCGCACGCGGGATTTTCTGAGAAACCGGCTCCACTGCCAGGCACTCCTCACCAACAACAATGCGTGGACGAACCCACTGCAAATGGAAGCCATCCGCGCGGCCTTCGATTACGTAGATGACCACTTCTATGTGGATCATCCGCGTTTCATTGAGCAGCCGTGGCGCCTTCCTTCCCAGTGCAGCAATGAGAGCCCGGTCGCCGAGGGTGCGCCGGGTGGCACCTCCTGCGCCTTTCTCCGTTTGTTGGATCGGCCTTTCACCTGCACCGAATTCAACTACGCCGGCCCCAGTCGCTACCGCGGTGTGGGAGGCATTCTTACCGGTGCCCTGGGAGCATTGCAGGATTGGGCCGGTATTTGGCGCTTCGATTACGCCTCGAACCGGCAAGCACTCTTCTCACCCCAACCCGCAGGCTATTTCGACCTCGTCACCGACCCACTGAATCAAGCGGCAGACCGATGCGCGATTGTTCTGTTCCGCCGAGGAGATCTGCGGCAAGCACCGCATTCCATTGGACTAGAAGTGTCCCCTGCGAAAGTTTTGGGCGATCCTTCGTCCGCCCGGGGGTATTTGCCGGGATGGACCGCCATGGCATGGATCACCAAGGTGGGCGGACTCATCGGCCCATCGTCCCACGCGCGCCCGGATGTAACGATCCCTACAAATGGAGCTAATGGCGAGGCCTATGCGCCGGATGCCGCCGATCGCATCCTAAAGACACTGCAACAGCACGGCTGGATTACAGGAGAGATGCCGGACCTGCGTCTCAATAAGCTAACTGCCGAAACCGGACAGGTATCCATAGATGCTTCCGCCGACGTCCTCACCGTGAATACGCCGCGTACCGTGGGCGGATTTGCCCCTGCAGGGAAGCGCATCCAAACGCCCGCGGTTGCCATCACCATCCGAGACACTGCTGCAACGGTGTGCGTGTCCAGTTTGGACGGCAAGCCCATTCCCCAAAGCCGTCATCTTCTTATTACGCACCTAACCGATCTACAGAATAGCGGCGCGCATTTTGCGGACAGGAACCGTCGTGTGTTGATGGATTGGGGCAAGTTACCCTACTTGGTACGAGCCGGGCGGGCGGAGGTGGATCTCAAGCTAGAAGGGCTCAGCAGCGCCTCAGTTTGGGGGTTGGACACGTCCGGGCGACGCGTGGATCGCATCTCGGCACACGCGTCTGGAGGTACCCTGCAGATCCCGCTAGATGTAAACGATCGAGGGAGTGCGCGCATTCTCTACGAAGTGATCGTCGGCAGGAGCCGATAGGGCCATCCGCAACACAACACCCTCGACGGGCTACAGAGTGAAGCCATCGCTTTCCGCGTCTTCGGCTTCTGCAGATGCCTCGCGATAATCCTGCTGCAGGGCGCCAACGTTGCAGCCGGAACAATTCTCGCACCGCGAGGTACGCTCACGGCGAACCTCTGCAGCCGGGAATACGAGCTGAACTTGCGTCTCATTCATCAGCACCATTACGTCTTCGCGGATGATGTTCAAATCTACTACGCGGCCCTGGCCCTTAGGCGTCATCACCAGGTCACCGATGGCGGGTAGCTTCTGCTTGGCTTCTACGTAATTATCGTGCTCGTACTTTAGGCAACACATGAGCTTCCCGCACACGCCCGAGAACTTAACAGGATTAAGGAACAGGCTCTGATCCTTGGCCATCTTCATGGACACAGGCGCGAACTCCGTGAGGAACGTGGCACAGCACAAAGTGAGCCCGCACGGCCCCACTCCGCCGATCATCTTCGCCTGATCTCTTGCGCCTACTTGATGGAGCATCACTCTGCAATGCAGCAAGCCGACCAGATCCTTCACCAGCTCCCGGAAGTCCACGCGGTTCTCGGCTGCAAAGTAGATGGTCACCTGGCTGGCATCGAAGGTGTATTCCGCCTGAAGAAGCTTCATTGGGAGGTTGTGGTGGCGCACCCGCTCAGCAGTAATGGTAAGAGCACGCTGGGCCAAACTTTTGTTGCGCTCCTCCTGCTGCAGATCCGCTTCATCGGCCTTGCGCAGAACCCGTTTGAGGGGCGCTTGGAGCTCTTCCTCGCCGATAACGCGCGGTGACACGCGCACGGTACCGATTTCTACGCCCCGCGTGGTCTCTACGATCACACGATCCATTTCGGCCAGGTCCAGATTGTTCGGGTCGAACCAGTACGATTTGGCCACCCGTTTGAAGGCTACTCCTACTACAAGGGGCATAGCTATACCTCTAGGACCGCGGTTCGGCGATGGTGGATGATCGCCCCCGCGGCAGCACGTGGCAGTATAGGCGCCAGGTGCGCATAAGTCAAGGGCTGCATCGGTGGATTGTCGAGTAACCCTACACTTCGGGCTTGGCGGGCCGCATCATCAGCGCGCGAAGCGTGTCGTATACCGATGCACCTTCAAAGAGGATGGAATGCAGCGCTTCCGAGATGGGCATCTCGACATGGGTCAGTCGCGCAAGAAGGCAAATTGCCCGCGTTGTAGGAACACCCTCGGCAACCTGCCCCAATTCCTTAAGGATTTCGTCCAAGCATTTCCCTTGCCCCAACCCGATGCCCACGCGGTAGTTTCGGGATAGGCGGCTGCCACCTGTGGCAATGAGATCGCCCACACCGGCCAACCCAAGGAATGTGGTGGGGCGGGCCCCCAAAGCCACGCCAAGACGGGTAATCTCCGCCAACCCCCGCGTCATGAACGCAGCACGGCTGTTGTCACCGAATCCCAATCCCTCGCAAACACCTGCACCGATTGCAATGACATTCTTCATGGCGCCGGCCAGTTCCACACCCACCACATCGTCGCTTGTATAAACGCGGAAGGAAGGGCCCATCCACAGCGCCTGGCATGCCCGAGCCGTTGCGTCTGAGCACGCTGCTGCGACACTGGCGGTGGGTACACCACGAGCCACCTCCAAAGCCAGGTTCGGCCCGGAAATCGCTGCAATGCGCTGGTCCGGACCACCCAGCACTTCCTCCATCACCTGGGACATCCGCAGTCCGGTTCCCTCTTCCAAGCCCTTTGCCGCGCTCACCAACAGATGCGCATTCCCCAAGAGTGGAGCGGCAAGACGCGTTACCTCGCGCATCGCTCCCGAGGGCACTGCAAACACTACGCATTCAGCGTGGGAGAGGGCTTCCTCCAAAGAGAGGGTGGCGCGAATTTTGCTCTCCAGCCGAATACCGGGTAGATAGCGGCGGTTCTCGTGAAACCGGTTGATGGCCTCAGCCAGTTCGGGTGTCCGTGCCCATAGCACCACTTCGGATGCGCGATCCACCAGGGTGGCGAGCGCCGTTCCCCAACTGCCCGCGCCTAAGATGCAAACCTTCCTCACATGCCGATCCATCTAGAGCGTCCGGCAGAAAGCATCCACGAAGGCGCAGGCGCTAGGCGAAATATCTGCCCGGCTAGACCTCAGCATCATATGTGTACTCACGCGTGTGGGCTTCCTCTAGGTACCGCGCCAGAAGTTGGATGCATGCCTCGATATCGGCCTTTGCCGCCATCTCGTTAACCGTGTGCACGTAGCGCGTAGGGATGGAGAGGGTGAAGCTTGGAACGCCTTCGCGAGCACGTTGAATTGCGCCTGCATCCGTTCCACCCCGCGTAAGGATCTCAAGCTGGTAAGGAATAGCGTGCTTTTCGGCCACATCCCTGAAGTGGCGCACCAACTTCGGGTGGCAAATGAGGGAGCTATCCATCACCTTGATGGCCGCGCCGCCCCCCAAGCGGGTGATACGCTCGGTTTCATCAGCGCCCGCATAATCATTGGCCAGGGTCACGTCTATTGCGATCCCGATATCGGGATTGAGCGCATATGCCGAAGTAAGAGCGCCTCGCAGGCCAACCTCCTCTTGCACCGTAGCAACTGCCACGATCTCGCACCGGTGCTCCTTCACTTCGCGCAGTGCTTCAATCATTACGAACACGCTTACCCGGTCATCCAATGTCTTGCTCATAATCGTGTCGCCCACCTCTTCGGCGGTACGGGCCATCGTTACCGGATCTCCTATCTCAACCAGCTCGCGCACCTTGTCGGCGGGAAGCCCCAGATCTACAAAGAACTCCTCCACGGTGGGTTGCTTTCGGCGCTCTTCCTCTGTAAGTAGATGCACGGGCTTGGCAGCAGGCATCAGAGCTCCCAAAAGAGTGGTCCCCGTATGCCCATGCACATATACACGCTGGGCGAAGAGGACGCGCGCATCCCACCCTCCAACCGGCTGCAGGCGAAGGAAACCTTTATCATCTATATGCCGAACCAGGAAGCCGATCTCGTCCATATGAGCAGCGATCATCACGCGGGGACCGCCATTCCCACGCTTCACAGCTATGACGTTGCCCATGGCGTCGAACTTCACCTCGTCTGCCACGGACTTAAGCTCATCGGCAACTAGCCGGCGAATACGCTCCTCCCGCCCGGACACTCCCGGGGTTTCGCAGAGACGTTTCAAAAGTTCAATATTCAACCCTTCCCTCCTTAAATCCCGAACGTATGCTGGGATCCGCCCCTTTCCAATCTGCCGGCGCCCGAGTTTTGGCGCCGGCGCGTCGGCATTGCGACGAGTTCAGCCCTTCACCGTCGCTGCGATTGCCGAACAGATATACCCCATATTCCCTTCGTTCATAGCCGCCACGCAGATGCGCCCGCTCTCTACAATGTAGATGCTGAATTCACGCCTCAGGCGCCGTACTTCGTCCACGCTAAGGCCCGTGAATGAGAACATCCCCTTCTGCCTGGTGATGAAGCTGAAATCCCGATCCACGCCCATCTCTTTCAGGGTGTCCCAAAAGAGGGTGCGCATCCTCTGGATGCGGCCGCGCATCGCGGCGACTTCCTGCTCCCATTCTGCACGGAGAACTTCATCGCCCAAGATGAGGCTTACAACCTGCGCCCCGTGGGAGATCGCGTTGGAGAAGTTTGTGCGAATTACACGCTTGAGTTGGCTGAGCACGCGCCCTGCCTCCTCAGCGGACGCCGTGAGCACCGTGAGCGCACCCACACGCTCGCGGTAGATGGAGAAACACTTGGAATAGGAACTGGCAATGAGACACGGGATGCCGGCATCTGCGAAGGCGCGCACGGCACCGGCATCTTCCTCCAGGCCCTCACCGAACCCCTGATACGCAAAGTCTATGAAGGGGATGAGGCCCCCGTCTGCACAGGCAGATACAATCCTACGCCACTCGTCCGGTGTAGGATCTACGCCCGTAGGGTTGTGGCAACACGCGTGAAATACTACGATGGAACCCGCAGGAATTGCACGGAGAGCCGCCATCATGCCCTGGAAATCCAGGCCGTGGCGAGCGGGATCAAAGTACGGATACGTGTTGACCTTGAAGCCCGCTGCTTCGAAAAGCGCCTGATGGTTCTCCCAACTGGGAGAGCTGATCCATACTTCGGCGTTAGGGAAGAACCTGCGCAGAAAGTCCGCGCCGACCCTCAACGCCCCCGTCCCTCCCGGAGCCTGCACCGTCACCGCCCGTTTCTCCGCTACAGCCTTGGACCCCTCTCCCAAAACCAAGGACTGCGTGCGCTGAAGGAAGCTGGGGATGCCGTCTATGGGGAGATAGGTCTTAGTGTCCTCTTGACTAAGCCAACGCTGCTCGGCGGCTCGAACGCACTTTAGGAGGGGTACGCGACCTTCCTCATCCTTGTACACACCTACTGCCAGGTTCACTTTATTGGGGTTCGGATCAGATTGGAAGGCTTCGTTGAGGCCAAGGATCGGATCTGGCGGCCCCTGAGGGACAGACGCGAAGGGAGACGATAACGACATTGGGATACCTCGATATGGCCAAACGTCTGCGCATTCATCGCAGCGTGGTAAGAGTATAGCCCCGGGAGCGCCGGGTTGCAACCCATGCGTTCCTCCCGAACATGGCGCGGCCGGGGAAACAACTTCGGTACGGCGAAATGCCAAGGGGGGATGCCCCCACCGCATTCCGCGGGAGAAGGCGGACCGGCATCCTCATGCGCACAACAACTTCGGCCTCAAGGACCGCAGGCGCGTGCGTTCTATCAGGGGAACGAGCATCCGTACTGCGCAATAGGGGAGCCTTAGGGATGCCCCACTGCACCGATGCGCGCAGCCCGGTCGGGCGGGCGGGGAGCGTGCGGAGCGCTTCCGAAGGGCCCGGCTCCCGGCCATGGCAAGATGCTGTGGAGGAAGAGCGCGCGCCGTGCCAAGACATTGCGCCGATAGCTCTCCATCCGCTCCTGCCACTCCTTCTGACCGAGCCGATCGTCAAATACCACGCGCACGCGGGGACTGCCGGGCTCGGGTCGCAATTCTCCTATTTTGCGCATGGGAGCTGTGATGTACGTCTCGTAGATGTCTACGTCGTAATCTACACCGAATACATCCCGAGCCTCCTGGCGGGCGGCAACGGCAACGCGCGCCATGTCCCACCTGGGTATGAGGGGAGCGAACATGGTCTTCATCTTGCGGTTCGACACGAACTTCAATCCCACGGCATGCTCATGGTTGCGGAAGCGCTGCTGAAACAACCGGGCGAAGGAACTGTGGCGCGCATCGGAATAGACCCCGGTGCCTTTTCCAACCTGCCGGAGGATCTCCGCGTGTGACGGCTTCCAGCCGCGGAAATCGCCCAGCGCGTCGGCGGCTTCCTGCTTGGGGAAGAGCAGGTACAAGAGGGGCAGTACGGCGATTACGCCCACAAGCGGGATGATCTGCCGCCAACGCATGGCGCGCCCTCCACGACATCACGACACAGGGACCGATAAGTTCATCATCAACAGTACCACGCGCCGGGGGTATTGTCAACTATCGGGCCGCGCCACAAAACTTTACCCTTGCGGAAGTTCAGGTTTGCCCTGCGGCTACCCCGCCTGTAACGAACGGAGGTATTCCAAGGCGTGGTAGGTTATGATGATGTCGGCGCCCGCCCTCTTGATGGAATGGAGTACTTCCTTCACGGCCCGCTCCTCTTCAATCCACCCGTTGGCAGATGCTGCCTTCAACATCGCATATTCCCCGCTTACGTTGTATGCCGCAAGCGGAGCCTCGGACACCTCACGCACCACGCGTATCACGTCCAAATAGGGGAGAGCAGGTTTGACCATCACGATATCCGCGCCCTCCTCTAGGTCCAGAGCGACCTCGCGCACGGCTTCCCTGGCGTTGGCAGGATCCATCTGGTACCCTCGCCTGTCGCCGAACTGCGGTGCGGATCCGGCTGCTTCGCGAAACGGGCCGTAAAAGGCGCTGGCGTACTTAGCGGAATACGCCATGATGGCACACTCCGTGTACCCTCCGTCGTCCAGAGCTGTACGGATTGCACCTACCCGCCCATCCATCATATCCGAAGGGGCCACCACATCCGCGCCGGCCGCAGCGTATGCAACGGCGCATTGCTGCAACAATTCCAGCGTGGCGTCATTATCCACCCTGCCGTGTTTCAGGATGCCGCAGTGGCCATGGGATGTATATTCGCAAAGGCATACATCCGCCATCAGAAGCAGCGCATCGCCCACTTCCCGCCGTAAGCGCCGCAGTGCCCGTGGAATGATGCCTTCTTCTGCGTAGGCCTCGCTGCCGACCTCGTCCTTGTGTGCAGGGATACCGAACAATAAGATACCGGGCACGCCCGCCTCTGCGGCCTTCGCTGCTTCTTTGCACAGATCATCCAAGCTCAGCCGACTGATGCCGGGCATCGCGGCAATCGGCTCGGAGGATCCGTGCGTAACGAACATGGGATAGATGAGATCGTCGGCGGTTACGTGCGTTTCTCGAACGAGGCGCCGCATGGCCTCCGTACGGCGCAACCGGCGAGGACGGTGAATCAGTTTCACGCTCATGGATAGCCTCCACTTCTATGGGCCAGAAGGATTGCCGGGGTGATCCCGGAAGTACGCCGTCAAGGCAGCAACCAAGCCCGGTATCGTGTGCTCACGGGCCTCTACCGCCGGCTCTATTCCCAACTCCCTTGCCGTTGCCGATGTAATGGGCCCGATGGAAACGATCACGGCCCTTCGGCCGGCTTCCCGCGCCTGCTCCGCACCGATCGCCGCGGTGAAGTTCCGCACGGTTGATGAACTGGTGAAAGTGATGGCGTGGATTCGGCCGTGGTTCAGCTCCTCAATCAACGCCTGGGCGCCCTCCCCGTCCATCACAGTGCTATACGCTGCCACGGCGTCCACGATCGCCCCCATCTGGGTGAGGCGTTCCACCAGCACCTCACGCGCTCCCCGGGCCCGCGGCAGGAAGACACGTTTGCCCGCCATGTTCGCATCAGGCCACTGCTCGGCAACTGCCTCTGCCACGAATTCGCCAGGCACGAAATCGGCCTTTAAACCCATGGTAGCCAGGGCCGCTGCAGTGCCGGGACCGATGGCCGCAATCTTCACGCCGCCGAAGGCTCTGGCATCCAACCCCAGTTGCTCCATGCGCGCCCGCACGGCCGATACCCCGTTGGCACTCGTGAACACCGTCCAACCATACCCAATCCCGCCGTCGCAATGCCCCGCCAAGCGGTGTAGCACTGCGTCCAGCTCCGTAAAGTCTGTGATCGGCTCGATGCGGATCATTGGGAACTCCAGGGCCTCGGCGCCTTGTTCCTCAAGGAGCGCAGATAGGCTGCTGGCTTGTTCTCGAGCACGCGTCACCACAATGCGTTTGCCGAACAGTGGCTTCGTGTCGAACCAGCGCAGCAGTTGGCGCATTCGCACAACCGGCCCAACGATGGTGACCGCAGGCGGCCCAAAGCCCCGCGCACGCACCTCATCTTCCACCTGGCCAAGGGTGCTCTCCAACACTTCTTGGCGCCGCCACGTGCCCCACCGAATTACGGCCACAGGAGTGTCTGCATCTCTACCTGCAGTCCTCAAGCGTTCCACAATGGTGGAGAGGTTCTCCACACCCATCAGGAACACTAATGTGTCGGCGCCGTGGGCCAAATGCTCCCAGCGCAGCCGACTATCCGCCTTGGTGGGGTCCTCGTGCCCGGTAACCACAAGGAAGCTAGATGCCATCTCCCGATGGGTAACCGGGATTCCGGCGTAGGCCGGAGCCGCCACTGCGGACGTGACCCCCGGAACTACCTCGAAAGGGACGGACGATGCTACGCATGCCTCGGCTTCCTCGCCGCCCCGCCCGAATACAAAGGGATCGCCGCCCTTGAGGCGGCACACCGTTTTGCCCTCCTTTGCCTTTCGAACGATGAGGGCGTTAATCTCATCCTGGCGCATAGTATGCCGTGAGGCTTCCTTACCCACATAGACCAGCTCTGCGTCCGATTTGGCACGGCGGAGAAGGCGAGGGTCAACCAGCCGATCGTAGATAACCACGTCGGCCCGGGCGAGAGCCTCCGCGCCGCGGAGCGTAAGCAACCCTGGATCCCCGGGACCTGCACCTACAAGATATACAGTCCCACAAGTCCCTTCGGTCAATGGACGTCCTCCACAGGTCCTACGGTCTTGAGGGCGTCACGCAGTTTCGCGCCATCACCCACTACCACAACGCCGAAATGGTCCGTGTCGAAGTAACGCCGGGCCACTCGCTGCACGTCCGCTGCGGTCACCGCATCAATGCGATCGCGGTAGGCAGTAAGGTAATCCGCCGGAAGGTTATAGATTTGCTGGGTCAATAGGGCATCGGCCAAACCTGCTTGCGTAACCAGTTGGAGGACGAACCTTCCTTTGATATAGTTTTTGACCGCCGTGAGTTCCTGGGGGCTAACCGGCTCGATACGGAGGAGGTTCGTTTGCCGAATCATCTCCTGGATGGCCGGCACGGTGACTTCGGTACGCACTTGGGCAGCCTCGGTGAAGGAGCCTGCAAGGCGCTGTGGCGAGATGCTGCTGTGAGCGTCGTAGGCATAACCATCGCGCTCCCTCACGGTGAGGAACAGGCGAGAAGAG
>Ga0078972_1004800_pt1 | contig 35910 bp, 24 predicted proteins | sample YelNatPaOPGAMG01_FD_67568 | JGI IMG/M metagenome (GOLD analysis project Ga0078972, IMG submission 67568) | Hot spring thermophilic microbial communities from Obsidian Pool, Yellowstone National Park, USA - OP-RAMG-01 (SPADES assembly) (version 2) | ecosystem: Environmental > Aquatic > Thermal...
GGGTAGAAACAACTGCACCCAATGGCTGTTACGACAGGGATACCGTTAATATCACCGTGCTTCGACCCGATTACCGTGTTTCGGCAATAACTTCGCCAAGTACTGCTTGTACGTTGAGCAGCACCGAATCGGTTCAGGTAGAGGTTGAGAATGCTGGCACCGATACTCTTCAGATTGGACAAAGCATCTTTGTTTCGTACGAGGTGGATAATATCCTGCAGCAAACCGAAGCCATTACGATGACCTCCAAGTTTAAACCTGGAGATAAGATAAATCATACCTTTAGTAAACCCTTCGATTTTAGCAATCCCGCTTCGTATGCAATAAAAGCCTATACCACATCGAATGATGATGTAAACCCATATAATAATGCAACTTCAAAAAACATTGATGTTTGGGGCTTACCCAATGTCAATTTAGGAATAGATACCGCCATTTGCCAGGGCACAACACATACGCTTAATGCTGGTACAGGACATTCAACCTACCTATGGAATACCGGTGCCACATCACAAACCATTGATGTTTCTACGGCAGGTTTATACTGGGCTGAGGTTTCCGATTCGCATGGCTGCGTAAAGCGCGATACTATTAACATAAGTATTAACCCTCTTCCAACTGTTACCCATGATCCACTAACACCAGTTTGCTTCAATGCTCCCGAATTTGTCCTTTCCGGAGGGAATCCAAGCGGAGGTATATACAGTGGTCCCGGCACCAATGCCACAACTTTCATAGCCGCAAATGCAGGTGCTGGCACACACACCCTAACCTATAACTACACCGATGCCAATGGCTGCAGCAATAGCACCAATGTTGATATAACCGTACATCCCTTGCCAGTTGTTGATCTTGGGCCAAATCGTTCAACCACTGTACCGCTTACCCTTGATGCAGGAAGCGGATTTGTTACTTACCTGTGGCAGGATAATTCAACCAACCAAACCTTTACGGTTACCACTTCGGGCTTATACTCTGTTACCGTAACCGACAACAATGGATGCCATGGATACGATGAGGTTTACATCACCTACCTCGAAACCCTTGACATAATTGTATCGAACCTGCTTTCGCCGATTGATAAATGCTACGATAACCAAACCAATTCAGTTAGAGTAGAACTTCGCAACCGGGGAACAAAAACCTTTACAACGGGTGAAAAAATTGATGTCAACTACTTTATTGGCACCTCAACACCTGTTAAAGAAGAGTACACATTCACATCGAACCTTCCCCAAAATGGCACCTTACAGTTTACCTTCAGCAACCCCATCGCCCTCAGTACGGGTCAGTTCAAATTCACCTGCTTCACAACCATAGCAGGCGACAATGGCGACTCAACTGAATTCACGGTTAATGTATGGGAACTACCAAATTTAAATTTAGGTCCCGACACCATCAAACACTCACTTCCATACGAGTTAGCTTCGGGAATTGGTGGGGTAACCTACTTGTGGAACACCGGCGCTACCAGCCCAACCATAACCATTTCCAACGGACAATGGGGTAAATACTGGTTACGGGTTACTAACTCCCACGGTTGTGTTGCTTCCGATACAGTTGTTATTTGGTGGCCGGTTAGTGCGGGTACAATTACCGATACACCGTTTAAGATATCAATATATCCTAACCCTGCAAAGGATGAACTTTACGTTCAGGTTGATGGTGATATAACCGCAAACTATAAAATCGAACTCATTTCGCCTACTGGGATAATTGTTGGACAAGCCGAAATTAATCAGGCAAATCGCTTTACCCAGAAGTTTGAGGTAAATAAACTGCACCCAGGAATGTACTTTATCCGGATTTCCAATAGCCATGGAGACACTTCAATCTACAAGGTAATTATTGGAAACTAATTGGAATGCAATAGAAACAGCGAGCCGGGTATACATCCGGCTCGTTTAATTTTTAAAAAGAGACATGGAAAATTAAGTAAAGAAAGAATTTAGGATTAAGAAAAAACAGCAAATTTCAACGGAATGCTTTACATGGCACACAGAACACTAAATATTTTCTTATATGGGACAGGCTCAGCCCAAATCGATTACCTCTACACGGTTAATATGCAACAAAGCCTAATCACCTTTTCAACATTCAACAAATTGAACTAACTTTGAACAAACCAAAGCCCTATACGTTCTATTAAAAAATCTACATTTATGGATAAGATAAGCATACAAGCCGATTGGTTAGACGGTATGGCCTTTGAGGCTGAAGTCAATGGCCACAAAATCATTATTGATGCCGACGAAAAGGTTGGCGGAGAAAATCGAGGCCCAAGGCCTAAGCCCCTTATGCTTGTTGCATTGGCTGGATGCACCGGAATGGATGTGGTTTCAATCCTGAAGAAAATGCGTGAAGACGTAAAGAAATTTCGCGTAAGCGTTGAAGCCCTTCAAACGGATGAGCACCCAAAGCACTATGTTGAAATGAAGGTTATTTACGAGTTTTGGGGCAACAACCTTAACCCAGAAAATGTTAACAAAGCCGTAAAACTCAGCGACGAAAAGTATTGTGGTGTAAGCGCAGCCTACAAAAAGGGAATGAAACTAACCCATGAAGTGATTATCCATAACGAGTAAAGTTATGAATATATCCAAGGATATTAGCATTGAGGAACTGGTAGAAAAATTTCCCGAATCGGTTTCAATCCTGAGAAAAAAAGGTATTGTTTGTATTATCTGTGGCGAGCCTGTTTGGGGAACCCTTTACCAACTTGCCTCAGACAAGGGGCTTTCCGATAAGGAAATTGATGAATTGGTTGAAGAGATAGCGAAGCTAAAGGGTAAAGGGTAAAGAGCCTGTCGAACGAAGTGGGATTCCAGATTCAAGATTTCCCTTCGTTTGCGCGCGTCTCATGACGCGTGCCACATTCCAATTCATGAACAACTCCCTTCGTTTGCGCGCGTCTCCTGACGCGAGCCTCATTCCAATTCATGAACAACTCCCAACGCTTACTGTCATTCCGGGTCTCGATATATCGGGATAGACTGTGCCGTGAAAACTCAAAATATGGCTAAAGAGCCTGTCCCGCGTTAGCGGGAATAAATGTTAAAGAGCCAGTTACGCAATGCGAGATTTAAATTTCAAAATTTAAACCTATTCACGAATTCGGTTATTGCACAAAATTTAGAGTAAAAGTTTGTATTTATTAAATACATTTTCGATATTGCACAAGTAAATGTGAATTTAAATGATTCAATACTCCATAGCCAATAATAATTCCAATTTCAACAACAATCTGTTGAAACAGGAAGGCTATGGCATTTAGTAAAAAAGATTAATACGAACCCAAGGCCTTCCTAAAAACAGGAAGGCCTTTTTTGTTTAGTACAAGCAGCATGCTAAAAAGCTTGAACAACAATAACAATAATCGTCCACCACCCACCGGGATTGGTTTTGGTATGCCCTGCCCTTCCCGGTTCAACCGCGAAGGGCTTTTTCGTTAGAAAAAACAAATCAACCTATCAATACTAACTCAAACAACAAACACATGGAAACTAAAATTTTTGAAACACTAACAGGCGACATTTGCCGTTCGGTTGAAACCGAGGATGCTATCACCCTAATCAAGGAAACCTTTCCGAAGCTGCTGGCCAAAAAGCTAAACCTGCGACGGGTAACCGCCCCGCTAATTGTTGAATCGGGATTGGGCATTAATGACGACCTGAACGGAATAGAGAAACCCGTGAGTTTTACTGCAAGTGCTATTGGCAAACCTATTGAAATAGTTCAATCGTTGGCCAAATGGAAAAGGTTAACCCTATCGCGCCTAAAACTGCAACCCGGACAAGGTATCTATACCGACATGAATGCACTGAGGCCCGATGAAATCCCCGATGCAATTCACTCAATTTATGTTGACCAATGGGATTGGGAAAAGTGTATTGCTACAACCGACAGAAGAGTAGAATACTTCCGCAAAACCGTAAATGAGATCTATACAGCCATATACGAAATGGAGCTGTTGGTGGCTAAACACATCGATGGAATTACTCCTGAGCTACCCAAATCAATTCATTTTGTTCATTCGGCTGCGTTGGAATCAATGTATCCGAACATGTCGGCACGTGAGCGCGAAAACGCAATTTGCAAGCAGTACGGGGCAGTTTGCATCGAAGGCATTGGCTACCCCCTTTCCGATGGGAAACCCTCGGATGGCAGAGCCCCTGACTATGACGATTGGTCGACTCCCCGACCCGATGGGTTCAGAGGGTTGAACGGCGACATCCTTGTATGGCATAAGCCGCTTGGCATAGCCCTTGAACTATCGTCGATGGGGATTAGGGTTGATAGCGCAGCCCTACGGCTGCAGCTGCAAATGCAAGGTCTAGAATATAGAAGTAAACTGCACTACCACAGTCTACTGCTAGATGGCAAATTACCTCAAAGCATTGGAGGAGGTATTGGACAGTCGAGGCTTTGCATGTTTTTGTTACGCAAGGTACACATTGCTCAGGTACAGGCATCGGTATGGCCCGAAGGAGAAGGGCAAAAGTAAAGGTCAAAGGTTAAAGGATGTATAGCGCTTATATTTGAATTTACACGATTTTGTAAATACTAAAAAAACTTCATGGGATTCATTTAATGCCTATAACTCCTAGCCCAATTAAAGCACGCTGAATGATAGCGTGCTTTTTTTAATACAATTTATATGTATCTTTCAAATTATTATCATTTCGAAAGACAAACTTACATTTTAAACCTTTTTGTTGTAAAACATCTAAAAACATGAAGCATTTAAACAAGATTTGCTTTAACTTTGTCATATCACATTTTGTCCAATTCATAAAACTGTTGGAATCATGCAAAATTTAGACTGGAAGAACCTTCCGTTCGGTTACGTAAAAACCAAGTATAACGTTCGATGCCACTACAAGGATGGCCAATGGGGCAACCTTGAGGTTTCGGACTCGGAGTATATCAACATACACATGGCTGCCACAGCCCTGCATTACGGGCAGGAGGCCTTTGAGGGCATGAAGGCATACCGCGGCAAAGATGGTAAAATTCGCCTTTTCCGTTGGGATGAAAACGCACAGCGACTTCAACATTCAGCCGAAGGAATACTAATGGCTCCTGTCCCCAAGGAATTGTTTTACGAGGCAATAGTAAAAGTCGTTAAACTTAATGAGGATTTTGTTCCGCCTTTCGGAACAGGCGCATCGTTGTACATCAGACCACTCCTTTTTGGTTCAGGCGCTGAGGTTGGTGTACGCCCTGCCAAGGAATACATGTTTGTTGTGTTTGTTACACCCGTTGGCCCATACTTTAAGGAAGGCTTTAACCCGGTAAAAATTGCCATTGTTCGCGATAGCGACCGTGCAGCCCCACTGGGAACTGGCACTTTTAAGGTTGGAGGTAACTATGCTGCCAGCCTACGAGGCGTAGAAAAAGCACGCAAAGCAGGATACAGCTCACCAATGTATCTTGATGCAAAGGAAAAGAAGTATATTGATGAGATAGGTGCTGCAAACTTCTTTGGCATCAAGAACAACACCTATATTACTCCTAAATCAACATCCATATTGGGCTCAATAACCAACAAGAGTATTGTCCAACTGGCCGAGGATTTGGGTCTTAAAGTGGAACGCCGCCCCGTTCCTGTTGAGGAACTTGAAACTTTTGAAGAAGTTGGAGCATGCGGAACGGCAGCAATTATTTCACCCATTGGTGAAATTAAGGACCTTGAAACTGGCAAAGTTTACACATTCTGCAAAGATGGAAAACCCGGGCCAATTTCAACCAAACTTTACGAAACACTTGTTGGCATTCAATACGGTGAGATTGAAGACAAGCATGGATGGGTAACCGTGATTGAGTAAGTCAGATAAGGATAAAGGATAAAGTATAAAAGATAAGGGTTAAGTATGTAGTTTGACATACTATGTAGTGGTAATGATAAAAAAACATTAAAATGTTTTTCAGTAAGACCGGATCAATGGTTTAATCAATAAGCCAATCCGGTTTTGCTTTATAGGATAATGACAGGCCTGTTCTTTTTAATCCAATCAGTTTTATAGACTGCTATTTTATATTTTTACGATAAACCAGAACTATTAACTCGCACACTAATGTTAACTATCTAAAACTATGAAATTTTTAAAAAATCTCATTGCATTTGCACTTATAGCCATCGCGCTTCAAGCATTTGCACAAACCAACCAAATCAGGCAGTTTACCCTGCCAAACGGACTAACGGTAATACTCGACGAGCAGCACGATCAGCCCGAAGTATTTGGATTGATTGCTGTTAAGACCGGAGGCAAGAACGACCCCGCCAATGCCACCGGTATGGCACACTACCAAGAGCATATGCTCTTTAAGGGCACCACTAAATTAGGAACCGTCGATTGGGAAAAAGAAAAACCCCATATCGATAAGATATTCCAACTATACGATTCGCTGGGCAAAACCAAAGACCCCGCACAAAGGACTCAGATACAAAGGGCCATAAACGAGGAGTCGCTTGAAGCAAACAAGTACGCCATACCCAACGAGATGAATAACCTGCTGAACGAAATGGGATCGACCCTAATTAACGCAGGAACCGGCCCCGATAACACACTTTTCTACAACAAATTCCCCGCTAACCAAATTGAACGCTGGATTGACATGTATGCGCACCGGTTCACGGAACCGGTATTTCGAGGTTTTCAGGCAGAGCTTGAGGTGGTGTACGAGGAGAAAAACCTTTACAACGACCAGTTTCAAACCCGATTGTTAGAGGAATTCCAAAAGCATTTCTTTAAAAATCATCCTTACGGCCAACAAACAATAATTGGTACCATTGAGGATTTGAAAAATCCTTCGCTCACCAAGATGTATGAGTTTTTCAAGACATACTATGTTCCCAACAACATGGCTCTTATCCTATCGGGCGACTTCAACTCAGAGGAAATAATACCTATAATTGAAGATAAATTTGGCAAATGGCAATCGCGTGAACTGCCCGAGCCCCGCAAATGGGACGAACTGCCATTTAATGGCCGTGAATTTCACGAAGCAAACCTTACCCCAATTAAATTAGCCTTACTGGGCTACCGGGCTCCAAGCGTTACAGACCCGCGCAAGCCATTGCTGGATGTAACAACCCGTTTGCTCAACAACAGCTACTCAACCGGCTTACTCGACAGGCTTTCCATCGATGGAAAACTCCTTGCAGCACAGGCTATGATGATGCCCTACTACGATCATGGCGCATTATTTTTAATAGTGGTTCCCAAAGTTGTTGGCCAAAAACTTGAAGATGCCGAAACGTTGGTGCTGAATGAAATTGAGAAAATCAAGAAAGGTGAATTTGACGACGATTTGCTTGAATCCATAAAACTTGAGATATACCGAAATACATGCATCCAACTTGAGAACATTCAGAACAGGGCATTAACCCTAAGTGAAGCATTTACACAGGGAAAGAGCATAGATGAGGTTCTTGCCTACCCTGAAAAGGTGAAATCGATAACTAAAGCCGATGTTGTAGCTATTGCCAACGAAATTTTTGGGCCAAACTACCTTGCTTTCTACTCAAAGATGGGATTCCCCAAAAAGGAAAAAATAGCCAAGCCCGATTTCAAACCACTCCTTTCCAACACCAATGCCCGTAGCACCTACGCACAGCACTTCGACTCAATCCCTGTTCGCACACCCAACTTCCGTTTCATCGATTTTGATAAGGATTTAAAAAAGATTGAACTCAAAGGAGGGCACTCGCTGCTGTGCGTTGAGAACCCCAAAAACAACATTTTCTCACTAAACATTGAATTTAAGGTAGGCAAAGCCACGCTTCCAATACTTGGTTATGCCACACAGGGTATTTCAATGGCTGGTGCCGGTGAGTACGATGTTAACAAGTTAAAAGCTGAATTTGCCAGGTTAGGTTCATCGTATAGTATTTGGGCAAGTGATAACAAAACCGTAATTAGCATTAACGGCTTAGAGAGCAACCTTGAACCCACGATAAAACTGGTTGGATTACTACTGAGCGACCCTAAGCTTGAACAATCAAAAATTAAGACAATTGTTGCCAATGAGAAAGCAACCCGTAAAATGGAACGTTCCGAGCCCGACAATGTGGCCGATGCCTTAGTAGAGTATGGCCTATACGGACAGGAATCGGATTACATCAATCGGTTTACCATGAGTCAACTTAAAAAGTTGAAAGCTCAGGAACTTGTTGATGCCTTTAAGCAAGCCACAGGCTATTTAGCAACCATCAACTACTGCGGAAACACTAATACCGATAAGGTATCTGAAGCCATTAGCAATTATTTGCCACTCGCATCGACCCCAAAGATTGATTCTAAACCACTCGATAAACCAGCAAAGCAGTATGCCGAAAACACCATTCTTTTTGTCAACAAACCCAAAGCACGTCAAAGCAAAATGTATGTGTTTATCAACGGTGAGCCATTCGAAATATCCGATGCCGCCCATATCGATGCATTTAATGATTACTTTGGTGGAGGTTTCTCAGGATTGATGCTTCAGGAGATACGCGAATACCGTTCACTTGCTTACTCTGCTGGTGGCTCGTTCCGCTACCCATTGGAAAAAGGGAAACCAACTAACTTTTTGGGCTATATTGGAACCCAATCCGATAAAACACTTATAGCCATGGAAACCCTCGACACCCTTATCAGGCAAATGCCTGCAAAACCTGAACGTATCGAGATGATTAAAAACCATCTGGAACTATCGGCTCAAACCAACCGACCCAATTTCCGCAACATCGCATCAACAGTAGAGGTTTGGAAAAATAGAGGTTTCCACGTTGACCCACTAATCATCAAATTGCCAATATACCGTGCTTTAACCTGGGAAGATATCGATGGCTTTTACAAAAAACGGATGAAAGATAAGCCAACCGTTTACATGATTGTAGGCGACCAGAAAAATATCGACATGAAGAACCTCGCAAAATACGGCAAGGTTGTTATAATCAGTGAAAAAACTCTTTTCAGCAAGTAATTCATTGATTTATATCGATTAAAAGGCAGTCAGGGTTGACTGCCTTTTACATTTTGTTTATCTTTATTGACAAAATTGATATAAGTATATGAAACGCAGAATAGGTTATATAGCAATAATTGCAGCATTGCTGATATCGTGCCAACGCAAAGAGACTTCGGAGCTGGACAGAACTGCATACCTGGAGGAAATAACCATCAAGCAGCTTCAGGATGGATATCGCGAGAAACGTTTTACCGTGGAGCAGGTGGTAAGCGACTACTTAAAGCGTATTGAACTACTCGATAAAAACGGCCCATGCCTTAACTCAATTATTACCTTGAACCCCGATGCCATTAAAATTGCCAAAGAGTTAGATAAAGAGATGGCCGAAGGGAAAATCCGTGGCCCGCTTCACGGAATACCGGTAATCCTAAAGGACAATATTGACACCCGCGACTCAATGCCCACAACTGCGGGTGCAACGGTTTTAAGGAACTCCTATGTTGGACGCGATAGCTGGATTGCCGCAAAGCTGCGTGAAGCAGGAGCAATTATTATAGGCAAGTCGAACCTCAGCGAGTGGGCAAACTTCAGGGCAAGTCGTTCATCGAGCGGATGGAGCGGGGTTGGTGGGCAAACCCGAAACCCTTACGAGCTCGACAGGAATCCCTGTGGGTCGAGTTCTGGCTCGGGAGTGGCAGTATCGGCCAACCTATGCGCCTTTGCCATTGGAACCGAAACCGATGGTTCCATTGTATGTCCATCGAATAATAACGGAGTTGTGGGCCTAAAGCCCACAGTTGGTCTTATCAGCCGAAGCGGCATTGTTCCCATATCGTTTACCCAGGACACCCCCGGCCCCATGTGTCGTTGTGTTTCCGATGTAGCCTACTGCCTGGGCTCAATGGTCGGCCCCGACCCAAACGATTCGAAAACACTTGACCCCAATGCCAAATTTTATAGCGATTATACACAGTTCCTCCGACTCGACGGGCTGATGGGCAAACGCATCGGTTTCATAACCAATGCATCGGGCTTCCATCACAAGGTTGACACCCTCATGAAAAAAGCCATTGCCGATTTACGGCGTATGGGCGCCGAGGTATTTGAGATAAATCTGCCGATTGACCCCAAGGTTAATAGTGCCGAGTTTGAAGTTTTACTGTATGAATTCAAGGATGGGCTCAACCGCTACTTTAGCGGTTTAGGAGAAAAAGCCCCCATTAAAAGCATGGAAGAGCTTATTAAATTTAACCAAACCGACAGCATTGAGTTACGCTATTTTGACCAGCACCTGCTTGAACTGGCTCAGAGCAAAGGCGATTTGAATTCGCCCGAATACAAAAAAGCACTTGAAACCATGCTTCAAGGAATTAGGCAGAATGGGATTGATAAGGTAATGGACGAGAAAAAACTCGACCTACTCATAATTCCAACAGGGTCACCAGCATGGAAAACCGATTTGATTTTAGGTGATAACTACATCGGCGGAAACTCGTCGTATGCCGCCATGGCAGGTTACCCAAGTATCACGGTTCCCATGGGCAACATCGACAGTTTGCCTGTTGGCATCTCGTTCATTGGGCGCGCCTGGAGCGAGCCAGCACTCATTGAGGCTGCCTACTCATACGAACAAGGAACTAAACACAGGATAAAGCCTATGTTCAAGGGAATGAAATGAGCCACATCAACCCATAATTTTTGAAAGGTGGCACTTAAACAAGATTTTGATGCGTTAAAAAGCAAACAAAAACTTAAAAGATTTGTAAATCGAATTAAATATTACACGCATTTTAACTAATACATTCTATTTGTTATTCACTTTTTTAATCTACCTATATGATTTTTAAGAAAAATCATGTAGGTTTGTATGATAGTGCAGCAAGTATTTATTAGTACTATCATAACGATAACACGTTGACTATGCAAAAATATCTACTCGCACTTTTTGCTGTAATTGCGTTTAATTTTGCTTACGGGCAACAGACCGGAGGTAAAAAGAGGCAACCCAAAGGGCCATACCCTAACGACTGGGTGCTTGTGGAAAAGGGGGGGTACTTTGGTTTTATTTCAAGCACAGGCAAGGAGATAATTAAGCCACAATACACACGCATACATCCTTTCGATGAGTTTCAGCGCGGATGGGCAATGGTTGAAAAGGATGGATTTTTCGGATTTATCTCGGCCGAAGGAAAGGAAATTATTAAGCCCCAGTACACCAAAATATATCCCTTTGGTGATTTTAACAGGGGATGGGCTATGGTTGAAGTAAACGGTAAGTTTGGCATAATTTCCGTTGAAGGACGCGAAATAATCAAACCTGTTTATACCAAGATTTACCCCTTTGGTGAGTTCTATAAGAACCTGGCAATGGTTGAGAAAGATGGCCTAATTGGTTTTATTTCGCTCGATGGCAAGGAAGTTCTAAAGCCCCAGTACCAAAAGGTTCACCCCTTTGGCGAGTACCAAAAGGATTGGGCATTGGTTGAAAAAGACGGATTTTTAGGTTTTATCAATGGAGAGGGTCGCGAGATTGTTAAACCTCAGTATTCCAAGATTAACCAATTTAACGAGTACCTGAAAGGCTGGGCGCTGGTTCAGCGCGAAAACTACTTAGGCTTTATTGATTCCGAGGGGAAAGAGATTATTAAACCCCAATACACACAAATTATGCCTTTTGACCAGGTTCAAAAAGGCTGGGCACTTGTGGAGCGCGATGGTCTATGGGGTTTTATCTCAAGCGAGGGCAAAGAGGTAGTTAAGCCTAAGTATGAAAAGATTACCCTTAACGACTCAACCGGTACCCCAAAATTGAAACCTTAAACCCGATTTAAGCCTTTAAAAAGTGGGTAATTGCAAGCCACAACAAAAATATTTCAACAATATTTCCATTTGAAGTATTTTTCACATTTAAACTTTTTCTTTAAATAATATTTGATATATTTGCAAGTAAATACTACCATTCTTTTTCACTAAAGAAAGGTTAGAATTATAGAGAAGAGCGGAGAGAACAGGCTCAGTGAAGCTCTAGCAACCTGCCCCCCAAGGGCAAGGTGCTAAAACCTGACCCGAAAGGGTGATTATAACTCTAAACTTAAGTTTTATGCTAAACAAACAAAGCTATCGGTTTAGTTCTTGCGCAACCACAATTTTTGCGCTCAATAATTTACTGTTTAGCCTTTTCCATTCCCTTGCCATGCGAATGCGCCCCTGCGCGCAATAGTCAATTCTTAAATCCTAATGGATTTAGTCTGCTTGCCATTTGCGGCAGACTAAAAGTTTGCCTTTTAGGCAACTAACAATCATATGTTTTACCCTTAAATCTTGTAAATCAATATGAACACCAGATATCATTTCGACACCCTGCAGGTGCATGCAGGGCAGTGGGTCGATACCAATACATACTCGCGGGCAGTGCCCATATACCAAACCACATCGTACCTGTTCAAGAATTCCGAACATGGGGCGAATCTATTTGCGCTCAAAGAGTTTGGCCATATCTACACACGTCTGAGTAACCCCACCACCGATGTACTTGAACAGCGCCTAACCGCACTCGAAGGTGGTAAAGCCGCTTTAGTAGTATCGTCAGGGCATTCGGCACAGTTCATTGCATTGACTAACATCATGGAAGCAGGCGATAACTTTATCAGCTCGCCTTACCTGTATGGCGGAAGCCATAACCAGTTTAAGGTTACCCTTAAACGCTTTGGCATTGAGGCTCGATTAGCTCAAAGCACATCGCCTGAGGATTTTGAGGCTTTAATCGATGATAAGACCAAAGCTATATATGTTGAAACCATCGGAAACCCAAGCTTCATTATCCCCGATTTTAAGGCATTAGCCAAACTCGCCAATCACTACCAAATACCCTTGATTGTAGACAACACCTTTGCCGGAGCAGGATACCTTTGCCGTCCCATTGAATGGGGGGCTAATATTATTGTGGAATCCATAACCAAATGGGCCGGTGGACATGGAACCAGCATGGGTGGAGCCATTATTGATGCTGGCAATTTTAACTGGGGCAATGGAAAATTCCCCCAGTTCACTGAGCCATCGGAGGGTTACCATGGACTGGTTTTCTGGGAGGAGTTTGGCGACAGAAGCCCACATGGAAACATTGCCTTTGCTGTAAGGGCTCGGGTGGAAGGATTGCGCGATTATGGCCCAGCCATTAGCCCTTTCAATGCATTCCTTATTTTACAAGGAATCGAAACCCTATCGCTACGCATGGAAAAGCACTGTAGCAATGCACTTGCCCTTGCCCAATGGCTGAATGGTCATCCAAAAGTTGAAACGGTAAACTACCCCGGGCTACCCGAAAATCCAAACTATCAAATGGCAAAACAATACCTTAAAAGTGGTTTTGGCGGGGTGCTTTCGTTCACGCTCAAGGGCAACCAGGAGCAAACCCAAAAGTTTGTCGATAGCCTTAAACTGGTTAGTCACCTTGCCAATGTTGGCGATGCTAAAACATTGATTATCCAACCCGCTGCCACCACACACCAGCAGTTAAGCGAAAAGGAACAACTGGCGGCAGGCGTGCTTCCAAATCTATTAAGGGTTTCGGTTGGCATTGAGCATATCGATGACATAATTGCCGATTTTGAGCAGGCTTTTCAAAATGTGTTCAGCTAACTCAAAGGATTTTAATACATTGTGGCAGAAATTGACTTAAACAACAAATGGCATGAAAGTTACTGAAGGTAATCTGTTGATTGGTGATATCAAGCTTGAGTGCGGTGAAGAACTAAAAGATGTAAACATCCGTTACCATATTCTTGGCGATATTCACAGTAACCCCAATAGGGTTATCTGGATATGTCATGCATTTACTGCAAATAGCAATCCTGCCGACTGGTGGCCCGAAATGGTTGGTATGGGACGACTGTTTGACCCCGACAAATACCCTGTTGTATGCGCCAACATCATTGGTTCATGCTACGGTTCAACAGGGCCAACAAGCATTAATCCCAAAACCGGGAAACCCTATCTTAGGGATTTCCCACTGGTTACCTTTCGTGATGTGGTTGCTGCTCATCAAAGCCTAAAAGAACATCTTGGTATAGCAAAGATTTGGATACTGATTGGGGGTTCCATTGGCGGATTTCAAGCCATGGAATGGGAATGCGAGTACCCGGGAACAACGGAAAACCTTGTTCTGATTGCAACATCAGCCGAGGCTTCACCGTGGGTAAAAGCCTTTAGCCAATCGCAGCGCCTGGCAATTCTTGCCGACCAAACCTTTGACGGAAATGATTCCAACGGTGGTAAGGCTGGACTTAAGGCAGCGCGTAGCATTGCGCTGCTTAGCTACCGTGGACGCAGCAGCTACAACCTAACCCAACAGGATACCAACCCTAATCAGCTATCGAACTTTAAAGCCTGCACCTACCAGAACTACCAGGGCGATAAACTCGTTAAGCGATTTGATGCCTACTCGTATTTCACTCTGAGCCTGATGCTCGATAGCCATAACATGGGCAGAGGTAGAGCAAGCAATGAAGCGGCGTTAAACTCAATAAAAGCGCGAACACTGGTTGTGGGTATCGATAGCGATATACTTTTCCCGGTTGAGGAGCAACAATTCATTTCAAACCAAATCCCAAGCGCAGTTTACCGCGAAATTCATTCCCAGTTCTGCCACGATGGATTTCTGATTGAGTACCAACAGCTAACATCAATTATCAGCGAATTCATCAACCTTTAAAAAATCAACAGAAATGGAAACTTTAACAATCACAAATACACGTAAAAACTCAAAGTTAAACGGAGTAAACCAACAGGTCATTGGTCTTTTCGGCCTTGGCAATGTGGGCAATGCGCTTTATCACGTAATTTCCGAAATTCCAAAAAGCAAAGCATACATAAAGCGCATCTGCGTTAAGCAACGCCACAAAAACAGGGAGGTTCCACACGAATTAATTACCTACAATGCCCTGGACATCATTAACGATACCGAGATTAACCTTGTGGTTGAACTAATCGATAATGCCGATGAGGCATACAGCATAGTAAAATCGGCCTTACTGAATGGCAAAAGCGTGGTTTCGGGCAATAAAACCATGTTAGCACATCACCTGCCCGAACTCATTGCCTTACAACACGAAACCGGCGCAGCACTGCTTTACGACGCATCGGCTTGCGGTAGCATACCGGTAATTCGTAACCTTGAGGAATACTACGATAACGACCTGCTCAAATCGATTCGTGGAATACTAAACGGTTCAACCAACTACATTCTATCGAGCATATTCAGCAAGGGCGACGATTACCAATCGGCACTGAAAAAAGCGCAGGAATTAGGCTTTGCCGAGAGTAATCCCGATTTCGATGTATTAGGTTTTGATGCCCTTTATAAATTGATAATCCTTGCCGTGCACGGGTTTGGGACATACGTTCACCCAAACAATGCTTTCTGCTATGGGATAACCAACCTATCGAACCACGATATTCAGTTTGCCCGCGAAAAGGGCAAAAAAATCAAGTTGGTAGCCCAGCTTCAAAAACTAAATGCCAATTATTTTACACTATTCGTAATCCCAACGCTTATCGAATCTTCCGACTACATCTACAATGTTGAAAATGAGTTTAATGGCGTGATAGTTGAAGGCGAATACTACGATCGCCAGTTTATGTTTGGAAAAGGAGCAGGCGGTTACCCAACCGGTTCGGCAGTGCTTAGCGATATAACTGCTCGTTTTCACAACTACCGCTACGAGTACAAAAAGCAGAAATACTTTACGCCACCAGCCTACACCACCGATGTTGAGCTAGAACTATACATCCGATACCACAACCTAGTAGATGTTAGTGTTTTTGGAGAACGCAAGGTTACAGAACAGCATATAGCCGCCGATTACCGATGGGAAATGGCGTGGGTTAAACTATCGGACCTTATCAGGGTTAAGGAACTACTTACCAAACTCAACCTTTTTATTGCCTTTACGGGCAATTTAAAATTTAATCCTATTGACAAAGCATCATCGGGTAAGGTAACTTGCACCGGTGAGTATCACCCTATTATTGATGTATTCTGAAAGCCTGCCCCATGGAAAAATCACTGATAATTAAAGAGTTGCTTAGAAGCAGAATACTGGTGCTGGATGGTGCCATGGGCACCATGATACAAAGGTATGGCCTAAAAGAAGATGATTTTAGGGGTGAAATGCTTAAAAATCATACTGTAAACCTTAAAGGCGATAACGATTTGCTCAACCTTACCCGACCCGAGGTTATAGCAGAGATACACCGAACCTACCTTGAAGCTGGTGCTGACATCATTGAGACAAACACCTTTAATGCAACACGAATATCGCAGTCGGACTATGGGTTGGAGCACATGGTTTATGACATAAACCTGGCAGGCGCAAAGCTTGCCCGCACTATTGCCAATGAGTTTACCGATGTTAACCCTGCAAAGCCACGATTTGTTGCCGGGTCCATAGGGCCAACAAACCGCACAGCCAGCATGTCGCCAGATGTGGAGCGTCCTGGCTACCGTGCAGTAACCTTCGACCAACTGGTTAACGCTTACAGCGAGCAAGTTGAAGCGCTAATTGATGGTGGAGTTGATATCCTGCTAATTGAAACCATATTCGATACCCTTAACGCCAAAGCTGCGCTGTTTGCCATTTCAGAGATACTTGAACGCAGGGGTATCGATATTCCTGTAATGGTATCGGCAACCATAGCTGATGCCGGCGGCAGACTACTCACAGGGCAAACCCTCGAGGCATTTGTTTGCTCTGTTTCGCATTACCCACTGCTAAGCATTGGCCTAAACTGCGCCTTTGGTGCAGAGCAGATGTTCCCTTACGTTGAGGAACTCTCAGCAATAAGCCCATTTTTTGTGAGTGCACACCCCAATGCCGGATTACCTAACCAATTGGGGCAATACGACCAATCGGCGCAGGAAATGGCTGAAATTGTTGAGCAAATGCTAGCCAATGGGCTGGTAAATATTGTAGGAGGATGTTGCGGAACCACCCCCAAGCATATTGAGTTTGTTGCCAACTTAGCCCAACGTTATAAACCTAGGATTATCCCAGAAATTCCACGCCATACTAGACTTAGCGGACTGGAATTACTTGAGATAAGACCCGAAAGCAATTTCATTAACATTGGCGAGCGAACCAATGTTGCAGGGTCAAAAAAGTTTGCCCGATTAATAGCTGAAGGCAAGTTTGCCGAAGCCCTTTCGGTTGCCCGTGAACAGGTTGAGGGTGGCGCTCAAGCCATTGATATCTGCATGGATGATGCGCTAATCGATGCACCAAGAGCTATGACCGAATTCCTTAACCTGATCGCATCAGAACCCGACATTGCCCGTATTCCGGTAATGATTGATTCATCGCGATTCGATGTAATTGAAGCTGGTTTAAAATGCACTCAGGGCAAAAGTCTTGTGAACTCAATTAGCCTGAAAGAGGGAGAAGAAGAATTTGCCCGAAGGGCGAAAATTATCAAACGATACGGCGCCGCAGTGGTTGTGATGCTTTTCGATGAAAGCGGACAGGCTGTTACTACTGAGCACCGCTGCCGCGTTGCTGAACGTAGCTACCGAATTTTAACCGAAACGGTTGGCTTTTCGCCCGAGGATATCATCATTGACCCCAATATACTTGCCATTGGAACCGGTATGGCTGAGCATTCAGCACAGGCTTTGAGTTTTATTGAAACCGTAAGGTGGATTAAGCAAAATCTACCTTATGCCAAGGTTAGCGGTGGAGTAAGCAATCTATCCTTCTCGTTCAGGGGTAACAATCTTGTTCGCGAGGCCATACACTCAGTATTCCTTTACCATGCCATTCAGGCCGGAATGGATATGGGCATTGTTAACCCATCGTTGCTGATGGTTTATACCGACATTGAACCAAATCTGCTTAAACTCACTGAGGACTTAGTGCTAAACCGCCGACGCGATGCAACCGAAAGGCTTTTGGCCTACGCCAGTAAACTTGAAGAAACCGACCAGCAGCATCACAAAACCGACGACTGGCGCTTACTACCCGTTGAGCAAAGGCTTAAGCACTCGCTTATCAAGGGAACCGATGAGTGTATTCAGGTTGATGTGGAGGAAGCCTACGACAAACTGAAATCGCCTATTAGTGTAATTGAGGGGCCATTGATGGATGGAATGCGCGAGGTGGGAAATCTTTTTGGTACTGGCCGAATGTTTCTGCCTCAGGTTGTTAAAAGTGCGCGCGTAATGAAACAGGCTGTAAAGGTTTTAGAACCCTACCTCGAAGCGCAAGCAATGGATTCACAGAGGACAGAACAAAAGAAAATAGTACTGGCAACCGTAAAAGGCGACGTTCACGATATTGGGAAAAACATTGTAGGAGTTGTTCTTGCCTGCAACGGATACAATATCATCGACTTGGGAGTTATGGTTCCCGCCGAACGGATTGTTGAGGAGGTAAAAGCACGAAAAGCCGATATCATAGGCCTTAGCGGCCTTATCACACCATCGCTCGACGAAATGGTTCATGTAGTAAAGGAACTGAAACGTAATGGTATTAACATACCCGTTCTCATTGGTGGCGCAACAACATCGGAACTGCATACTGCGCTTAAGATAGCTCCTGAATACGCAGGGGCAGTTGTTCATGTGCGCGATGCTTCGCTGGCAAGTGGTATTGTAGCCAATCTGCTTAGCCCTGAAAAGGGTTCCGAAACAATCAAATACTACAAGCAGCGCTACAAATCGCTTTGTGAAAGTTATACAGGCGAAAAGAACGTCTATATTCCCATTGTTCAAGCCCGCAAAAACAGGCTTTTGCTGAACTGGAACGACTACAAACCCTTTAAACCGAACCAAACGGGTATTCATGTTTTAAACAATATCGATGTAAATGAATTTATTCCCTACATTGATTGGACATTTTTTTTCAAGGCATGGGGGCTGAAAGGACGATACCCCGAAATACTTACCGACCCCGTTCATGGCCATGAAGCCGAAAAACTTAAAGCCGAAGCCCAGCAGATGCTCAAAGATATTTACCGGCTACAAATGGTTAAACCCGAAGGCGTTTACGGCATTTTCCCGGCAGCATCAAAAGGCGATGATATCATCATATACGGCGATGAAAGCCGAACCTCAACCCAAATGCAATTGCCCTTCCTGCGGAACCAAGAGCAAAAGCCTGAAGGAGAGCCAAACCTATGCCTTGCCGACTTTATTGCACCTGAAAATTGGGGCATTCCCGACTGGATAGGATGCTTTGCGGTTACTGCTGGCTCTACCACATCAACCCATATTGAAGAGTATAGAGCCCAAGGGAACGATTTTTCAGCCCTAATGCTTCAAATACTAGCCGACAGGTTAGCGGAAGCCTTTGCAGAATGGCTACACCTAAAAATCCGAAAGGATATCTGGGGCTATTCCCCAAACGAATCGCTGAGTGTTGAGCAAATACTTCAAGAAAGGTACATGGGCATCAGGCCTGCCCCCGGATATCCCGCTTGCCCCGACCATAGAGGGAAAATGTGGATATTCCAGCTGCTTAACATTCCCAAAACCATTAATATCAACCTCACCGAGAATATGGCCATGAGCCCCCTTGCCTCAGTAGCAGGCTTTTACTTTGCCAGTAGCGCAAGCAGATATTTCAATGTTGGGAAAATTGATAACGACCAGCTAACCGACTACGCCCAACGCATAAATGTTGATAAGGCTGAAGCAGGACGATTATTCCCAACTTTTTTGGTTAACAAGTAAAATACTACCCAAATGAAAGTAATTGACATACTAAACAACACCAAATCAACGCTTTTTTCCTTTGAGCTACTGCCACCGCTCAAGGGACATAATATTGAAACCATTTTTGCTACTATTGATAAGTTGATGCCCTACAATCCGGCATATATCAACATAACCTACCACCGCGAGGAGGTGGTTTACATGCCCAACGAAAATGGCAGTCAGGTTCCTGTAAAAGTTAGGCGCCGTCCCGGCACCATTGGCCTTGCTGCTGCTATCCAGCAAAAGTATAAAATTGATGTGGTGCCCCACATCATCTGTGGAGGTTTTGATGCCCACGAAACCGAAGATGCCCTCATCGACTTAGATTTTTTAGGAATACACAATGTACTTGCTATTCGTGGCGATGCCGATAAGATTACCGGTAGGTTTGAACCCAAAACCGGAGGCCACAAATATGCCATAGACCTTGTGAAACAGATAGCGAACCTGAACCGAGGTATCTACCTTGAGAAACTGATGGAAAAGCCCAAGCCAACCAATTTTTGCATAGGTGTAGCGGGTTACCCGGAAAAGCATCCCGAATCGCCAAACTGCGAATCGGATATTCACTACCTAAAGAAAAAGGTTGATGCCGGCGCAAGCTACATTGTTACCCAAATGTTTTTCGACAACAAGTACTACTTCGATTTTGTTGATAAATGCCGGAAGGCCGGAATAACAGTTCCTATCATTCCTGGGCTAAAGCCCATCAGCATCAGGGAACATCTCAGCATTCTGCCCCGTGTATTCGATGTTCACATCCCACAAGCTTTAGTGCTTGAGGTTGAAAAATGTAAAACTAATGCCCAGGTCGCGCAGTTAGGCGTAGAATGGGCAATTGAGCAATCCAAAGGGTTGAAAAATTCAGGAGTTAAAGCCATTCATTTTTATACCATGGGTAAGGCCGATAATATTGCCCAAATAGCCAATGCCGTTTACTAAAAAATATTTGCAAAACACCTTATTTTACCTTATATTTCAGAAAAATCCATTCCCCTAATATGACTCAAAATAAAAAGAGTGACAGGAAGTTTGAAGGCAATTTTGAATACGATGGAGAGTTAAAGTATAGGTTGATTTTTGAAAAATCGCCCATAGGTATTTTTCAGTATAATACCGATGCCATTATTACCGAATGTAACGACCGTTTTGTTGAGATTCTACAGTCGAAACGCGAGTTGCTTGTGGGGCTTGATATGCATAAACTAAACGACAAATCAGTTTTACCTGCTATACTTGATGCACTCGAAGGTAAAAATGGATATTACGAAGGAACTTACTTTACAACAACAAGCAACATCAAATTAAATATAATGATAAAAACAGTTCCCATACCCAACCCCAAAACGGGGAAAGTTGTGGGAGCTTTAGGAATAGTTGAAGATATTTCGGAGCTATACCGCACGCAAGAGGAGTTAACCACCCAGAAAGAGCACTTCCAGATTCTATCATCACTTACATCCGATTCGGCATCAATACTCACCATCCAACCCGATGGCAGCTTTAAACGTGAGTGGTTAAGCACCAAATTAATGGAAGAAATAGGATACAGGCCGGAGGATATTGATTCGTTTGAGAAATGGGCAGCCATTGTTCACCCCGATGACCTTGCTGAATTCAAAAAGGCATTCAATACAATTCTTACAAAAGGTGAAAAAGTAAGCTTGGCGTTCAGGGTAAAATCGAAGGATGGAAAAACCTACTGGATTGAGAATACCGTTTACCCTGAGTTCGATAGCCAAGGGAGACCCTTCAGGTTAATTAGCGCGATAAAAGATATCACCCAGAAGAAAAAACAGGAACAGGAGTTGCAGCAACAGCGCAATTTACTAAAATCGATAGTGGATAATGCCCCCATTGGGATTTGGGTTGTCAATACAGATGGCTCCTACCCGCTTATAAATCCATGGTTTAGCCAAAACATAGGCTATGGCACCCCTGAATTTTCCATGACTAACGAAGAGATTGAGCAATGCCGCCACAGCGACAACCTTGCCCTGCAAACCGACACCCCCATTGAAACCAAAGAGGAGGTTACATTTACCGATGGGAAAAAGCATATTCTTCAAATCTTTAAGCAAAAGCTAAAATCTCCCACAGGTGAGGTTTTGGGAGTACTTGGAATTGCCACCGATATCAGCGAGCGCATTCATTACGAGAAGGCTCTTGTTGAAGCCCTTGAAAAAGCGGAGGAAAGCGATAGACTTAAATCGGCCTTTTTGGCCAATATGAGCCACGAAATTCGAACCCCGCTGAATGGCGTTATTGGCTTTGCTAAGTTTCTCAGGAATTTCCCCGACACCACACCACAGGAACGAGAGAAGTTTTTGGGAATAATCAGCAATAGTGCCGACCACCTGCTAACGCTCATAAACGACATCATCGACATCTCAAAGATAGATGTAGGCCAACTGACCATCAACCCGGAACCAATAAATATCAACGAGTTGCTTGCCGAGGTTTACTCATTCTTCTATAATTCCAACCCCGATTTACCAACGCGAGGCATAGCATTCAACTACACCACATCGCTGGCCGATTCCGAAGCCATTATTAATGCCGACCGAATGCGATTACGCCAGATTCTCACCAACCTTGTTGGAAACGCCCTTAAGTTTACCGAAAAGGGTAATGTGGAATTCGGCTATCGGGTAAATGATGAAAACAGGGAACTACTATTTTTTGTATCTGACACGGGCATAGGCATTTCCAAGGATAGGCAAGAAATCATTTTCCATCGATTCCGTCAAGCATATACCGATATTACCAAACAGTATGGCGGCACGGGCTTGGGTTTGGCAATCTGCAAATCGCTCGTTGAACTGATGGGCGGGAAAATATGGGTTGATTCTGAACCAGGAAAGGGTTCCACCTTCTACTTTTCTATTCCGATGGATGTATCTATCGACAATGCCATAAAAAAATCGATGGGATATCAACTACCCGATTTGCATAATCTGCTTAGCGGCAAAACAATACTGATAGCCGAAGATGACTCAAACTGCAGGTATTTCCTTAAAACAGTTCTAAAGAAACTGGATGTCAACATACTGGAAGCTGATAATGGGTTAACAGCCGTTGAACTTCAAAAGCAACATCCCGAAATTGCTGCTATTCTGATGGATATTAAAATGCCCATCATGAATGGCTACGATGCTATCAAAAAAATTCGAGCATCTAATCCCAATGTTCCCATTATTGTTCAAACAGCACACGCATTTAGCAACGAACGAGCAATAAGTAAGGCCCTTGGCTGCAACCACTTTATTACTAAACCCATTGATCCTAACTCACTTTACCAAAGCCTTTATATCGTGATAAAAGGAGACAAAGATGATTGAAAGCAAAACCATGAAGCGTTGAACGGGTACTTTTTAATCATTATGCAGATATTCAATAGCTTTTCGTTTAACGGCTCACTAAACCTTACCCCTTATCAACCTCTCATATTTTTTCATACAGCTGTCCAACAAAAATCTTTAAGAATTATAAAAATCATTACCTATTCTCTCCTCTACGAGGAATTGAAAATTTTGGGGTTGTTTTTTACAATACTTCATCGCCCAAGGCCAAAAGTAATCCTATTAAGGTGAAACGGCTATGACATTGTAATAGAATGGAAATGAAAATACTTTAAATTCCTCGCAGAGGTTAAAGATTTTTAATCTGACAGTAGTCTTTAAGAGAAAACCATAACTTATTCTTTTGAAGATTATGAATTTTTGAATAACTTTGGTAGAGCTTTTGATTACTATGAATTAGATTGATGAAATTTAATTACACCTTAAAAATTTTAAAGAATGGAACAGTTGATTTGGAACCTTGCTATATACATTAGCCTGATCGGCTTAGTGGTTTTAACTTTAACAGTATTGACTGGGTTGGGCATAATCAAAATAAAACCATTTTACAGAATTCATAAGAAATTAGCAATTGCAGCATTTATTGCTATAGGCATTCATGCTTCAATAATGATTTTTTTTTATTTTTTTTCGTAGAATGTTTTTTTCAATAAAAGCCGTATCTTTAAATACAATAAAAATTAAGCGCTATGAAGAAGATGACTATTTTGGTATCAGTAATACTTTTAATGGTATTTGGTGCCAAAGCCGACCCACCTAAAAAGGTTATTTTAACCTATAAAGATGGAAAGCTAAAAATTGAAGCTGTGCATAAAGTAAGCGATGCTAAAAAGCATTATGTCAATCAATTTGTCATTAACGTCGATGGGGTTGATGTAAAAACACTAAGTTACAACTCCCAAGTTTCAAACGAAACACAAGTTGATGAAGTTTTACTTGATTTAAAAAAAGGTAGCATAGTTAAAGTTACTGCTCGTTGTAGCAAGTTTGGAACTAAGACTGGGAAACTGGTTGTTGAATAAATACTGACGTACTCAAAGCAATTCCTCTAAAGCACGAGCAATACAGGCTCGTGCTATTTTACTAATATTCAGTATTTTTTTGGCGTTAATGGTATTGATGTAGGATCGTAAATGCTCAAACGTTAATCTTTACCATTACTGCTTGATTATTTTTTTTAAGAATTAGTAAAATCCTCACGTATTCTATCCTCAACGAGGAAATGGAAAATTTGGGGTTGTTTTTTACAATACTTTATCGCCTAAGGCCAAAAGTAATCCTATTAAGGCGGAGCTGCTAAGGCATTGTAATAGAATGGAAATGAAAATACTTTAAATTCCTCGCAGAGGTTAAAGATTTTTAGTCGGACAGTAGTGATTTTTTTACTACCTTTGCACGTGACTTTTGGGGGTGCCCTTAGGGCTGAGATTATACCCTTTGAACCTGATCCGGGTAATACCGGCGAAGGGAAAAAGAGTTTGTCAACATCTCACAATTTCCCCCTTTATAGTTATTCAGGATTTTCGGCCAATATGCCGAACCTGCTTTATGTTTAACTATTTAAAGGGATAAAAACCATGAAAAAAAGTGCTCTCGCGCTATGCGCATTTTTGCTTGCATTCATAACCATGCGAGCAAATCCGTCTGAAAATCTCGGATTTTCAATTTACGGGCGAATCACCGATTCCGAAGGAAATCCTTTAGTTGGTGCCTCAATTACTCTTGAGAACACCTTTTTAGGAACCTATAGCGGTGTTAACGGGAATTACCGCCTATCGCAGGTACGACAGGGTAATTACACGCTTGTTGCTTCTTATTTAGGATTTGAAACCGTTAAGATTGATGTAAAAGTTGACAGGGATGTTGAGCTTAACGTGCAGCTAAGGCAATCGTCACAATACTTAGATGCTGTTGTGGTATCGTCAACTCGTGCAACAAATCGCATGCCTATTGCTCAAACCACGCTTTCCCGCGAACAGCTAGAGCAAGCCAACACTGGCGGCGATACCCCTTACCTGCTGGAAATGCTGCCATCGGTAGTGGTTTCATCGGAAAGCGGCATTGGCCTTGGTAACACCGCTTTCCGCATTCGCGGAACCGACCCAACCCGCATTAATGTAACCATCAATGGTGTTCCGCTCAACGATGCCGAGTCGCAGGGGGTTTACTGGGTCGATCTGCCCGATTTTGCCGCATCAATCGATAATGTTCAGGTGCAACGCGGAGTTGGAACATCAACCAATGGGGCTGCAGCCTTTGGTGCAACCGTGAACTTCCAGACCAACACCACCACACCCGAACCCTTTGCAGCAATCGATTTGCTTGGGGGATCCTACAACACATGGAAAACATCGGCAAGAGTAGGAACAGGGCTAATGAAAAACGGATTTAGCGTCGAAGGCCGATTCTCACAGCTCCATTCCGATGGTTATATCGAAAGAGCCAACTCGGATCATCGCTCCATGTTTGTTACGGCAGCATGGCATGGGGAACGCAGCCAGCTGAGAGCAAACATCATCCATGGCGAGGAACATACCGGCATTACCTGGGAGGGCACTCCCGACTACATGATGAAAACCAACCGCCGTTACAACCCAGCCGGTGAATATGTGGATGATCAGGGAATAACCCGATACTACGACGATCAAAAGGATAACTACTGGCAAACCCACTACCACCTTGTGGGCACACACTCATTCACCAATAACCTTACCGCTAACATCACCCTTCACATCACCGATGGAAGAGGTTACTACGAAGAGTATAAGCCCAATCGTAAACTCTCAAAGTACGGCTTACCAAACTTTTCAATTCGCGACACCATTATCAAGCGCACCGACTTTATTCAGCAGAAATGGATGGATAATATCTTTTATGGAGGCATTGCATCGGTTATCTACAGGGTTAGGAATTATGATATCACCCTTGGAGGTGGATGGAACCGATACGATGGCGACCATTTCGGCAAGGTTTTATGGAGCAAAATTAATGTTGGCCTGCCTAACAAATACGAGTGGTACAGGAATAATGGGCTAAAAACCGATTGGAATGTTTTTGCTAAAGCAAACTGGCAGGTAATTGACCCCGTATCGGTTTTTGTTGATATTCAGTACAGAGGCATCGACTATACGCTTAAGGGCATCGATTCCGATGTTTTACCAATTAATCAGAGCCATAGCTGGAATTTTATTAATCCCAAGGATGGTACTACATTCCGAATTAGCTCAGGGCATGAAATCTATGCATCGTACGCTGTAGCCCACCGCGAACCGGCACGCAGCGATTTGAAAGACGCACAAAAGGGAACAACCGATTATACCCCCAAGCCTGAAAGGCTAAACGATTGGGAACTGGGATACCGTATGCGACTTCAAAACATCTCTATCGACCTTAACTACTACTACATGCTATACAAAGACCAACTTGTACTTACCGGCGAGCTAACCGACGTGGGCTACGCCCGAATGGCAAACGTTCCCAATAGCTATCGAACCGGTATTGAACTATCGCTATCGGCAAAACCAACTACCTGGTTTAAATTTGAGGGCAGCACCACGCTGAGTAAAAATATCATTAAAAACTACACTAACTACGCCAACCTGACCGACAACCCAACCGACTGGAACGACCTTCAATCGCCTGTGGCTGAATACTTGGGCAATACAGCCATATCGTTCTCGCCATCGGTTGTTGCAAGCGCACGGCTGACCGTTGAACCAACGCCCAACCTACAACTATCGTGGATTAGCAAATATGTAAGTAGGCAATATATTGATAATACCGAGAACAAAGACCGTAGTCTTGATCCATACTGGGTAAATAACGTGGTTGCTGAGTATAGTTATAAAACCAAATCAAACAAATCAATTTTTATACAGGGAACATTGAACAACCTTTTCAACCTTAAGTACTCAGCAAATGCATGGGTTTACCGCACGCTATTCCAGAGTGGCGATCCAGAGTATGTAAGTATTGGCTACTACCCCCAAGCCGAAAGTCATTTTATGGTTAGGGTTGGTATTGAATTTTAATTTGTTAATGCGATTACTGGAAATGCATATGAAAATGATAGGGATATGGTTTTGGTATTCAGGATCTAAATGTTTTCAAAATTCTGAATTCTAAAACCTAATTCCCTATCTTTACGTTTTACCCTTCCCTTTAACCTTTATCCTTTAACCTTTATCCTTAACATGAACTGGCTATTAAACAACTACATCGAGTTAATAGGCGCCATAACCGGTTTAATTTACCTATACCTGGAGATTAAGCAAAGGGTTTGGCTGTGGCCCCTGGGAATAATAACATCAGCGTTCTATATTTACATTTTCTATGTATCGAAGTTTTATGCCGATATGGGTTTGCAGTTTTACTACCTATTTATCAGCGTTTATGGCTGGTACCATTGGATGTTTGGAGGCAAGGTAAAAGCAAAAAATTCATTACCCATAACCAACACACCTAAAAGTAACTACTTGCCCTTACTAGCGGCAAGTGTTGCTTTTTTCCTGATTATACGATACATTCTGGTAAACTACACCGATTCGCCCGTACCCACTGGCGATGCGTTCACAACCGCGCTCAGCATCACAGCAACATGGATGCTTGCCCGGAAATACATTGAGCACTGGTGGCTATGGGTGCTGGTTAACGCAGTTTCGCTTGCACTTTACATTTACAAAGGGCTATACCCCACTTCGGTTCTCTTTACGTTTTACACCACCATGTCGTTTGTAGGTTATTACCACTGGAAAAAGGAAAAAACGCTTTACTAATTCGACCATTTTAACCGTTAACATTAACTTTAACCCATACAAAAAACATACATGAAAGCAATAATTTTAGCCAATGGGGAATTCCCCTCACACCCAAGACCGCTCAACGAACTACTTAATGCACCTCTATTGGTTTGCTGCGATGGTGCAATCGAGGCACTCGAGAACCTTGCACTAACCCCTAACGCGCTGGTAGGCGACCTCGATTCCGTTAAAGAACACCTAAAGCACAAGTACAAAAGCATACTCTACTACGATCCCGACCAAAATACGAACGACCTTACCAAAGCGGTTAAATGGTGTTTAAACCAACGAATAAAAAACATAGTGATAGTTGGCGCAACAGGCAAGCGCGAAGATCACACGTTGGGCAATATAGGGCTACTTTGTAACTATGCGCGAATGGGTGTAAATGTTACCATGCTCACCGACACAGGAATATTCCGACCTTTGCTTTCGTCTTGCACCATTGAGAGCTATGCAGGCCAACAGGTATCAATCTTTTCACCCAATAATCAAACTGTAATTTACACAAAGAACCTAAAATACCCTATTGTAAACCAGACTTTACCTGAACTTTGGATGGGAACCTTAAACGAAAGCATGGGCGACTGGTTTGAGTTAACCTTTTCGCCTGGCCCCTTGATAATCTATCAGAAATACTAAAATTCGATTGAATTAGCGCTAAGGTAATAGCATTGAGCGTTCTGATTTTCTTATTCAAATTTTATTAAAAAAGGGCTTTTAGGTTATAGTAAAAGAATTAAAATCTACTTGATAGACTATATATGAAAAAGTGATGCATTGTCTATCCTATGCTTAAATGCTCACAAACAGACATATAATTTCAATTTATAACCTATTCATTACATTGTATATCTGATATATAGATATTTTATTATTTAATTTATTTTGATTATTGTTACATTTTATTACTTTTACACCGGGACTAATCAAACGTTTATTGCATTATGAAACATTTAAATTCCGTAATCACCGGAACGGGGAGTTATGTGCCAACCGTTCGGGTAAGTAACCGGGAGTTCGCCCGCCATACTTTTTACAACAAGGACGAAACCGCCATTGAAACGCTGGTCGACGAGGTGATAGCCAAGTTCAAGGATATTACCGGCATTGAGGAACGGCGTTGGGTAACCGACGATTTATGTGCTTCGCACATAGGTGCCATTGCAGCCGAAAAAGCCATTGCAGCCGCAGGAATCGATCGCGAAACCATTGACCAAATCATTGTTGCCCACAACTTTGGCGATGTAATGCACGGAACCATTCAAACCGATATATTACCAAGCCTGGCCTCGCGCATAAAACACCATTTGGGTATTAAAAACCCATCGTGTATTCCATACGACATTCTTTTTGGCTGTCCGGGATGGGTGCAGGGCGTTATTCAGGCCGATTCCTACATTAAATCGGGTTTGGCCAAGCGGTGCCTGGTTATTGGTGCCGAAACCCTATCGCGCGTAATTGACAAACACGACCGCGACTGTATGATATTTGCCGATGGCTCAGGTGCAGCCATTATTGAAGCGCTCGAGGAAGACGAAAAGCGTGGCGTAATTTCAACCGCCATGATGTCGCATACGACTAACGAGGCATTCTACCTTTACCTTGGCAAATCGTACCACCCCGAATCGGATCCAAAAATCAGGTACATTAAAATGGAAGGCCGAAAAATCTACGAGTACTCGCTTGTTAACGTACCGGTTGCCATGAAAGTAGCTATGGATAAATCGGGAATGGATCCAAAGAACCTAAAAAAGGTTATCATACATCAGGCCAACGAAAAAATGGACGAAGCCATAGTGATGCGATTTATCCGTCAGTGTAAAATTGACAAATCCATAAATAGTCTAATGCCAATGAGCATCAAGGAGTTAGGTAATAGTTCGGTGGCAACCGTTCCCACCCTATACGACTTGATCCTTAAAGGCGAACTCCCTGAACATAAAATCGAAAAGGGCGATGTTATTATGTTTGCTTCGGTTGGAGCAGGGATGAATATCAACGCGGTGGTGTATAAACAGTAAAGTTATTCCATTTCATACTGAAAAGCACGCGGCTAAATGCGTGCTTTTTTTTTTCATTGTTATTTTTCCAATAAATCGATATAAACAGGGAGATGATCGCTATACCCACCGTGATAGCGATAACCAATAAATGTTCGGAAAGGCCTTTTCCCGCTATACTGCTTATCGGGCTCAAGCAATTGATCGCTTTCAAACACCGCCGCCTTTTGCGGCGAGGTGAATAACCCATGTTTCCCGTTTAAAAGGCTTTGCGAAACAATAATTTGATCAATAATTCCCCAAACGCCTTGGTACTTGTAACTACCAAAACCACGATTCTTAAGTATAGCGGCAATGTTTATAAGCCCCGATGGGCAATTGGGTATATCCCTTTCGCATGCACCTAAGCCCTCAACAACCGGAGCGCTTTCGGGTTCATCGTTTAGGTCGCCCATAATTAGTATTCGGGCATCGGGGTAGAATACCTTAATGGAATCGACCTTACGTTTTAAAGTGTTTGCTGCTGCAAACCGTCCGCTTTCCGATTCCAGCTCACCACCGTACTTCGATGGCCAATGGTTTACAAAAACATGCAGCGTATCGCCACCAAGCATACCCCTTACATAGAGTATTTCGCGTGTTTTTCGTGCGGAATCATCAGGGAAAAGCACAGGGATAAACTCCCGTTCTTGAACCCTGAACCTATCGGGGCGGTAAAGTAGTGCCACATCAATTCCTCTCGGATCGGGCGACTCGCGATGTATCACCCTGTACTCAAACTTACTTAAAGGCGTATCGCTTACCAGCTTATGAAGCACAAACCCATTTTCCACCTCACACATACCTACCAGCACCGGTGGATCGAGCTCCCCAACAGCCATAATCACCTTATAAATCCCATTAATTTTTGCCTCCATCTTACTCCATGTCCAATACCTCTGTCCGGTTGGTGTAAACTCATCGTCGCGGGTAAGCGAGTCATCAAACGGATCGAAAAGGTTCTCTACGTTGTAAAACATCACTCTATGCCTGACAATTGATGGGTTTTGGGCAAATATCACCAAAGGTGCTACTAAGAGAGCAACAACCCAAAAGGCTTTTAGCGTGCAAAATTCAATGAATACGACAAACCGTTTCATCTTCTTTTTTTATTCAATCCGCTCAAAGGCTCCCAAGTCGGGTTTGCCATCGGTTAATCGGTTAATACCATTCAAATCGATAGGAAAACTATTGGCAATGCTAACGTCGCCAATGTCCTTTGCAGGGCTTAAAGTATCAAGTTCAAAACGCCACTTGGCAATGTCCTTAAACTTAGGATCATCGCGCTTAACACGCAGAAAATGCTCAGATTCGTTGAGGTTAACGCTCGAAGGTACCCTAAGAATGCAGTCGGTAAAATTGTAGGCAAAACTTGCATTAACGGGTTGCCCATTATACTTGTAATCTAAACCTAATTCGTTGGATATACTCCCGTAAATGACAGAGTTGAAGAAAGACGCTTCTTCCAAATTGCGTGGTTCAACCAGAATAGGCCCGTTCTGAACAAGCTGATAGGTGTAGTAGTTGTTGAGCAATAGCGCAGGCCCTTTGCGGAACATGTAATCGCCCCAGTAATTTGCAATGGTTGTGTGATAAAACCGATACCTTCCTCCCAGGGTTAGGGCAACACAAGAGTATGCTGAGTTATAAAACAAGCAGTTATCAACATCAACCCTGGCTCCCCGGGCTAAAAAGGCAACATAGCTGGCATTGCCAATTTTTGAGTGCGAAAGCACAAGTGTTGGAGTGCCAGGTGTGAAACAGGTATCAACCATAAGCCCTATAATGGCATTCTTAATATCGACCCAAGCGATAGAGTTGTTTCGTGAACCTGCGCTTAGCCAAACCCCACCCCACTGTCCACCTTTATCGGCATAAAATTTTTCAAGCCTATCGGCCTGCATTATCACAGGCATATCGACCGTACCTTCCACCTTAAGCGTACCCGCTACCACCAGCTGAGCATTATTATGAAAGTGCAAGCGCGCACCTGCCGGAATGGTAAGAGTGGCGTTTTTATCCACAAAAAGATAATCGTAAATCAGGTGAGGTTTATTTACCGGGAAAACCGTATCGTTTTCAATGGTAACCGCATTATGAAGGTAAACATCCTGCCCCCAGGCAACCAGCTTTACATCCTGAATATTGCTATTGGTTACAAAAACAATTGAATCGGGTATTAACAAGGGGGCATCGCTTAAAGTAGGATTTATAGTAACCTCAACCATAACAAAAAGACTATCGCCCGAACGCAAAGGAATATCTTTAACCAATGGACCAGGACGGCCATCAACATTAATTCGATAAACCGACGAACTGCCGCCTGCTAAGGCTACTGACGAAATACGAACATCGCTTTTACTTGTGTTGTAAACCTTGAGGTAGCGGGTTGATGAACCTATGGTAGTGAAAACGGTATCGAAAAGCACCGTATCGGTACTAAAAGCCAGCTTAATGGAAGGGCTGGACGAAAAGTTATCGCTTTCGCAAGCCCATAATGCTGAAGAGACAATTAGGAAAACTGAAAATCGATTTAATATCTTTTTTAACATCAACAACAAAATAATTTTCTACTTTTGATTATAAAACTCACAACAAAGATAGTTTAACGAAAATGAAGACGCGCTCAATATTGATATTTTTAACCATAAGCATAGTAATTATGGCATGTAGCAAACGGCAAAAAGCCGATTTAATTGTAACCAATGCAACTATTTACACTGTTGATTCTGTGTTCTCGACTGCTGAAAGTTTTGCAGTTTCTAAGGGCAAAATAGTAGCAGTGGGTACAAACGATGAAGTACTCTCAGCATATAGCGCCGACACCATACTTGACCTTAAAGGGAAATTCGTTTATCCAGGCTTTATTGATGCGCATTGCCATTTTTTAGGGTATGGCCTTGGCCTACATAAGGCATGGTTAAGCGGGGCAAAATCGTGGAACGAGGTGGTAAACCGCTTAATTGAACATCAAAATAAATACCCTACCGAATGGGTCGAAGGCAGGGGTTGGAACCAGAACGAGTGGGATGTGAAAGAGTTTCCATCTAACGAACTGCTAAACAAGGCATTCCCAAATAAGCCAGTTTACATTGTTCGTGTAGATGGGCATGCAGCAATAGCCAATAGCAAAGCACTAGCAATAGCAGGTATTACAGGCAATACAAAAATTTCAGGTGGCGAAATAGTTTTAAAGGATGGCAAGCCCACAGGAGTTCTGATTGATAACGCCATGGAGTTGGTGCGTAAGCATATTCCTTCACCAAGCAAGGAACAAAAAGCTAAAGCCCTAATGAATGCCCAGCAAAACTGCTTTGCGGTGGGGCTAACCGGCGTTCACGATGCCGGGCTCGATGCCGATGAGGTTGAACTTATTGATTCGCTGCAAAAAGCAGGCATCCTTAAAATGCGGATTAATGCTATGCTTAACCCTACTCACGACAATTTTGAGAAGTACATCAGCAAGGGCATTTATAGCACAGAGCGGTTGACGGTTAGGTCGATAAAAATTTATGCCGATGGCGCGCTTGGTTCACGGGGTGCCCTTTTGCTTGAACCCTACTCTGACGATCCCAAAAACCGAGGCATTCAGGTTGAAACCACCGAAAAGCTCGATTCGGTTTGCGCTATGGCATACCAACATGGCTATCAGGTATGCACTCATTGCATTGGCGATGCAGCCGTTAGGCTGATGCTCGACCTATACAGCAAATATCTGCCCAAGGGTAACAACCTGCGTTGGCGCATTGAACACTCGCAAGTGGTTGACCCTACCGATTTGCCCCGCTACAAACAGTACAATGTGGTGCCATCGGTGCAAACCACACACGCAACCTCAGATATGTTTTGGGCGGTAAACCGATTGGGCGATAGGGTTAAGCATGCCTACGCCTACCAAAACCTTTTGGCGCAAAACGGCTGGCTGCCCAATGGCAGCGATTTCCCGATTGAGGACATCAACCCGCTATATGGTTTTTACGCTGCTGTAGCGCGCAAAAACCTGAATGGCGAACCCCAGGAGGGATTTCAGACGGAAAATGCTCTGACCCGCGAGCAAGCCCTCCGAGCCATGACTATTTGGGCAGCTAAGGCTTGCTTTGAAGAAGATGTAAAGGGCAGTATTGAGGTTGGAAAGTTTGCTGATTTTGTGGTACTTGATTTTGATCTCATAAATTACGATATTAGTGATGCTTTTCGGGCACAAGTTTTGCAAACGGTAATAAATGGTGAAACAGTTTATCGGAAAAATTAATGGATATCGACATTATTAAGGCACAAAAGAACAATCTGCTTGAAGTGCTATACATTATCCGCGAATGTTCCAAGCAGTTACTTGGGAAAGGGGTAAAATACTGGAACAACAGCTTAGCCGATAGTTTTGAGATATCAACAGACATTGAATCGGGCTTTATCTACCTTATCAGGTACAACTATGTTCCTGTAGGTACAATAACCTTAAGATTTTTACCCCAAAAAGAGAGTTTGCTGATTGAAAGGCTTGCCATATTCCCAGCATACCAAAAGAAAGGCTTAGGTCAAAAACTCATTGAGTTTGCAAAAGAAACTGCTAAAGAAAAGGGAGTAAAAAAGATACTTGGCTCAATTCCCATTGACGATGCTGACCTGATTCGCCTGCTAGAACAGAATAATTTTGTACAAAAAGGCGAAAGTATGCCAGTTGAAGTAAATTCAATTGCAGTTGAACTTGAGCTATTGCAATAGTTCAAAAAAAGGAAATTCATCCAACACCTGAATTGTAAAACCTTAAAGCAGTATTATTCTAAAAAATGCTAGAACGTTGGGCATGGTAGTGCCTTCCATCGCTTACGGACAACAGTTTTGAAGGTCAATGCCAATGATATCTCATGTGATCCTCCAGAGCCTATCCCTAGCCTCGATATGGTAAAGTCATAACTGTAACCTACGCTCAGGTTATCAAACTTGTATCCAACCATAAAGGCCAGAGCATCGATACGTTTATTCACTTTGCCCTTGGGCATCCCCCTCCACCAAAACCCAAAACTCAATGGCTCATTCATGAAGTATAGACCCAAATCGAGCTGCTTATACTCGCCTTGTACCCTAAAGTTGAACGCTCCGGTTATACTTTGCTCAATTTTACTCATCAAGAAACCCTTAGTGATATACCTGTAACCACCGTAAAGGGAGAACTTGAAAGGAGTTCGAGCCTCATCGTTGTAAAAAGAGTTTACCGGCCTAAGCATATGATCCCAGGTGAAACCCACCCAGGTGTTATAGGAATACATCATGAGCGAAGATGAAACATCGATATCCCAAACAGCTGATTTGCCTGGATATATCAGAGATGTAGGTGGAACAGGATCAAGCGCAAGCTGATCGCCAAAAGTTAGGTCGAAGAAATTTATTGAAATCTGCTGGATGTAAAAGCCTAAACCGGGTCGAAGGTGAATATCAGGTGTTGGGGTAAAATCGTATGAGTAAAGCGTACCCATTCGGGTATTACCGTAATTACCGGCACCGGCCTGATCGCGTTGTACAACAAGCCCGAAGCCGCTATGAAAAACACTCATATTGTAATCCCACGAAACTCCATAGGTATGAAACCCCTTTGGCACTCCCATCCACTGGTTGCGGTAGTTGGCAACTGCTCTTTGTCCGGGCACACCACCAGCAAATGAAGGACCTAAATACAATGGATTAGAATAGAATTGGGTAAAATGGGCATCCTGTGCATGCACCCCGATAGCACCAACACTCAAAGTCAAAATCAAACCAAAAAATGCTCTTTTCATAGCTCAACTACCTTAACAATGTAACAGTTCCACGCTGATCAAATACTTTTCCGTTTGTAAAAGTTCCTATTGCACGCCAAACGTAAACGCCCTGTTCAGCCAAGCGTCCATTAATATATCCATCCCACCCCACTTTCACGTCGGAAGATGTGAATACTTGTTCGCCCCAACGGGTAAAAATCATCAGCTTGTACTCAACCACACCGTAATGAATGGGGGGGAACACCTCAT
>Ga0078972_1004801_pt1 | contig 35906 bp, 27 predicted proteins | sample YelNatPaOPGAMG01_FD_67568 | JGI IMG/M metagenome (GOLD analysis project Ga0078972, IMG submission 67568) | Hot spring thermophilic microbial communities from Obsidian Pool, Yellowstone National Park, USA - OP-RAMG-01 (SPADES assembly) (version 2) | ecosystem: Environmental > Aquatic > Thermal...
AACGGAACGGGCCGGTTCACTCTCTCCATATTTTTGTTGGGCTCAAAAAAATGGCGCAAACCGGTCTTTCACCAGGTTTGCGCCAAAACAAAACCAACCCGAGATATGGAAATCATCATTGGTCGGGGCGAGAGGATTTGAACCTCCGACACCTGACACCCCATGCCAGTGCGCTACCAGGCTGCGCTACGCCCCGAGAAAGGATTTGGACCTCTTGACGTCTTACCCATTCGGTAAGAACAAGCTCATTATACCTCAGTTCTTTCTGGAAATCCAGTCCCTTTGTTGCTTCATTGTTCGACGACGACAGCCGTCCCTCGGGCGGCCACGAGCACCATCACCATGTCTTGCTCGTACCCTAAGACCTCATAGGTCAGAGAGATTCCTACGACCCCGTTTCCCCCTTTCTCAATGGCCTCGGCCAGGATCGATCGGATTGAGGTCTCCCTTGCCCTCCTCACCCGCTCCGCCCACGTGAGGGCGATACCTCCGTTGAACTTCTCCAAGGTCGCATCGTTCGGTAAGCCCATTCCGAAAATCTGTTCGTCACAGACCAGCCCCAGGGTTTTCACAATTCGCCGCTCCTGAATTTCAGGAACCCCCACGGCTATCATCTCTTTTCGCCTCTCTTCTTTTTCGAGAAAACGCTTTGCTTCTTTTTTCACCGTTTCGGCGCAGGCCGGACAGAGCTCCGGAATCTTCTGCCCCGACTCATAGACGACCGATTTCCCGCACTGGCTGCACGTCACAAACCAGCTCATCCGAACCTCCCTCACCCTGCCCCGAGGGATTCTTCCAATAGAGACCAAAAGAGAAGAACTTGTCCTCCCTTTTTTCTCCCTTTGACCCGGGACGGAAATTCCGAGTGGATCGTCCACCCGGCCGATCTACATTAACCAATATCCACCCTGGAAATCAACCCTGATGTGGCAAGAATCTCTACGAATTGGGCGCCCTCTTGGGGTTCCGTTATTTGATGGCGGGTCAACTTGAATCGAGCGAAGGGGTGAGCATCGTTCTTCCTCGTTTTTTCTTCGGCCTTGAAAAAGATCGAACCCTCCACGCAAAATTGAAAAGGAGCGTGAAAAAGGAGCGGGTCACCTCAGCAGGGGCTCGTTTTTCCATGGACGAAACGATCGAATGGAACCTTCTATTGAAATCCGTGGGGCGAAATCCCATAACCTCCAAAATATCAGTTGTCGGATCCCGAGGGGAAAGATAACGGTCATTACGGGTGTTTCGGGATCCGGAAAATCAACCCTTGCCTTCGACACCCTCTTTGCCGAGGGGCAGCGACGCTTCGTCGAGTCTCTCTCCACCTATGCCCGACAGTTTCTGGAAAAACTCGATCGCCCGGACGTGGAGTCCATCCATGGCATCCCTCCTGCCCTTGCCATCGAGCAGAAAAACCCTGTCAAGAATGCCCGATCCACCGTGGGAACAGCCTCGGAGATCTATGACTACCTGAGGCTCCTCTACGCGAAAATCGGCGAGGTCTTCTGCCCCGACTGTCAAATCAAAGTCATGGGCGACACGGTCGAAAATGTTACGGAGGCCATTCTTGAAGGCCATCGTGGAAGGAGGATCACCATCCTCAGCCCCGCTGAGCTTGGAAAAGGGGAAGAAGCACAGATTCGGCTCCAAGAGCTCATCAAGAGCGGTTACTACCGTATTTGGGAAAACGGAGGAGTCCAGGACCTCAGCTCTCTCCCTCAGGATGCCCTTCAGAACCTTCGAACGTTCGACCTCGTCATCGATCGGATCATTCCAACGGAGGCTCATCGATCGAGGCTTTTCGAGGCGATCCAGGTTGCCTTCCAGAGAGGAGGGGGCAAGGCAGGGGTCGTCACCGAAGAGGGCGAAAGGCTCTCCTTCCACCGGAGCTTCTCCTGCAGTCGGTGTGGACGAGGCTTTTCAGAGCCTGAACCCCTCCTTTTTTCCTTCAACAGCCCCATGGGAGCATGCCCCACCTGTCAGGGGTTCGGAAGGATCATTGGGATCGACTGGGCGAAGGTGATCCCGGATCCTCGAAAGACGCTGAAACAAAGACCTTTCGCGCCATGGAACACTCCCTCCAACGAAGAACTCTATGACTACCTGTGGGAAGCTTGCCGTCGCTATCGTATTCCGACACAAGTGCCTTTCGAAGAACTCAGCCCCGCGCAGAAGGACATCCTCCTTAACGGAAAAGGCGAGTTCTTCGGCCTGAAGGGTTTTTTCGAGTGGATGGAGGGAAAGCGCTACAAGGTCCATTACAGGGTCTTCCTGAGCAAATATCGAGCCTACACGCCCTGCCCCACCTGTCAGAACAAGAGGCTCAAACCCGAGGCCCTTCACGTGAGGATAGCCGGGAAAAACATCGCCGAACTCTGCGACATGAGCCTTTCGGAGCTCCAAGCCTTCTTCCGTGATCTTGCGATAAAGCCCTATCAGAAGAGGGTGGCCGAACGGCTCCTCAGAGAGATCACCCAGCGTATCGCTTTCATGAATGAAGTGGGATTGGGCTACCTCACCCTATCCCGGCAGACCCGAACCTTGTCCAACGGAGAGTATCAACGGATCACCCTGGCGAGAGCCCTCGGTTCGGCTCTTACCGAGACGCTCTATGTCCTGGACGAGCCCAGCATCGGCCTTCATCCAAGGGATACCCATCGTCTCATTCGGGCTCTGGAGGGTTTGAAAAAGGCGGGTAACACTGTGGTCGTCGTGGAGCACGATCCCGACGTGATCCGTGCTGCCGATAGGATCCTCGACCTGGGTCCTGGAGCGGGAAGGCAAGGAGGACGAATCGTCTTCCAGGGCGATCTTCAATCCCTGTTGAAGGATGGCGAATCGATCACAGCTCGATGCCTCCGTGAGGAAAGGGTTGGCCTTCCGCCCAAACCTCGTCGAAAGCCCAAAGGATGGATCACCATCCATAACGCCCGGCAGCACAACCTGAAGGGAATCAACGTCCGAATCCCTCTGGGCATGATGGTCTGTATCACGGGTGTCTCAGGTGCGGGCAAGACAACCCTTGTCCATAACATCCTTTACGCAGGAGCCCATGGCAACGGCGCATTTGAAAAAGGGGCCTTTGACTCCATCGAAGGACTGGATCAGGTGGATGAGGTGATCCTGATCGATCAATCTCCCATCGGTAAGAGCCTCCGTTCCAATCCCGCCACGTATGTCAAAGTCTTCAGCGATATCCGCGACCTCTTCGCTTCAACCCGGGAGGCCCGGAGAAATCACTTGAGGCCGCGACACTTTTCCTTCAATACGGAAGGAGGACGTTGCGAGGCCTGCCAGGGAGCAGGAATTCAGGTGCTGGAGATGCAATTTCTCGAGGACGTCCTCATCACGTGTGAGGTTTGCGAGGGGAAACGGTTCCGCCCGGAAATCCTGAAGATCCTCTACCGGGACAGGAATATCTCTGAGGTCCTGAGCATGACCGTAGACGAAGCGATGGCTTTCTTTTCCGATCACAGCCGAATCGTTTCAAAGCTACAGATCCTCAAGGATGTGGGGCTGGGATACCTCACCCTGGGCCAGTCGACCAATACGCTCAGCGGTGGAGAATCTCAGCGCCTGAAACTGGCCCTCCATATCGGAGAAGGCGCGCGGGGAAAAAACCTTTTCATCTTCGACGAACCGACCACCGGCCTTCACATGGCCGATGTGGAAGTCCTCCTCGCAACCTTTCAAAAGCTCCTCGCCCGGGGTCACTCCCTCGTTGTGATCGAGCACAACCTCGATCTTATTCGCCACGCCGATCACATCATCGATTTGGGCCCCGAAGGAGGAGAGAGCGGGGGCCGAATCGTTGTCGAGGGCGACCTCGAGACCGTCATGGCCCACCCTACCTCCTTTACAGCGGAGTTTCTGCGCAAGCGTTTTGGAAATACGATCTCCGGACAGAACGGTTTCGTCTCGTAAGATTTTACCGAGATGTTGCAAAAGTCCCTCCCTGAAGGACCCCGAAGAGGGCTCCCTTTGGGGACGAACGAGTTGACTTCAAGCTTCAACCGGGTCCTGCCGGATGACCGAAAGAGCGCGTCTTCCTTGCTCGGGTCATGAGCCTTAAATCGGCGTTCGTTGTTTGATGCAGCTCAGCAACTGCTCCAGGCGTCCCCGGTCAAAACCGACCATCACCTCACCGCACGCCGCGATCACAGGAACGCTTCTTGCCCCCGAGATCCGCACCATCTCTTCCAGCGCAGCCCTATCCTTTGTCACATCGAATTCCTTGAAAACGTAGCCTCTCTGCGAAAGAAACTCTTTCGCCATCCTACAGTAGGGTCAAGTAGGCGTCGAATAAACCTTGATCTCTTCCTCTGCCATAGCCATTCCTCCTTTCTCTCTATTCAATTTTGCCTCGGATGGGAAAATGGGCTGCTTATGTGAACTCGGCGGCCGCGCCGACGGAAGAACGGCGGCTCTCCCTTTCCACGGGGTTCAGGCAAGGATCGAAGAATTTTTCTTGATCTTTTGGCCTTCTTGACTATAATAAAACTTCAATGGACCGATTTCCACGGGTTAAGGTCCTATCGGGGTCACGTGACCCGGCTGAGAAACAGGGAGACATGCCATGAGATGTCCGAAGTGCCAATCGAAAAACCCCAGGGATTCGAGGTATTGCCGCGCCTGTGGAACCACCCTGGAAAGGGTTTGTAGCCGATGTCAACAGAGAAACCTACCGGGCAGCCGGTTCTGCAATCGATGTGGTTATCCCTTAGGAAGGCATGTCAAGGCTTCGAGGCGAGGAGGTTTGGCCCGGGAAGGATTGGAAAGGCTTCGACGTCATCTTCCAAACGAATTGAAAGAGAGGATTTGGGCTCATCGAAAGGAGATCGAAGGAGAGCGAAGAGAGGTGACCGTGCTGTTCTGCGATATGGAGGCCTTTACCGAGCTCTCGGAAGGGGTTGATGCGGAAGAGGTCTTTGCGATCATGGGTGAGGTGCAGGATGTCTTGATTCGGACCGTTTACCGCTACGGCGGGACCGTGAACGACATCTCCGGCGATGGGATCATGGCCCTCTTCGGCGCTCCCGTCGCCCTGGAGGATGGCCCTCAGAAAAGCCTCTTGGCGGCTTGGGCGATTCATCGCGGCGTGTCTGAGTTGAGCGAGAACTTACGGACGAATTACCCCTCTCTCCGGCCGATTCGGATGCGCATCGGCATTCATACCGGGCCTGTGGTTTTTGGAAGGTTGGGCAACGATCTTCGAGTCGAGCTCACAGCCCTCGGCGATACAGTCAATCTCGCCGCGAGAATGGAAGGACTCGCAGAACCGGGCAGCACCTATCTCACCGAGAGGACCTTCCGGCATACAGAGGGATTTTTCGACTTTGAGCCTCTCGGGGAAATCCCCGTAAGGGGGAGGCGGAGCGCTGTGAAGGCCTATCGCCTCATTGCTTTGGGAAAAGGAAAAACGAGGTTCGATGTCCATGTCGAGCGGGGTTTGACACCCCTTGTGGGAAGGAGAAAAGAGCTCGAGTTTCTCGTGGAGGCCCTTGAGCGGGTAAAAAGGGGCAGAGGCCAGGCCGTTTCCATCGTGGGAGAAGGAGGGATGGGAAAGTCGAGAATCCTTTATGAGTTCCAGAAAAGGGTGGCGAGCGAAGATCTCACCTTTCTCCTCGGACGATGCCTCTCCTATGGGGAACGTATTCCCTATCATCCGATCATCGAGATCATTCGATCCACCTTTCACATCGAGGAAGGTGCCCCCCTTGAGAGGATCGAGGGAAAGCTGAGGGATGGCTTGGATGGCCTGGGCCAAGATCTTGGCCCGACCCGCCAAGCGCTTCTCGATCTTCTTACCAGACCCGAGAGAGAGGACGATTCACCCCTCATGAATAGAGAGGTTCGAAAGGATCGCTTCCTCGAAGCCCTGAGAACAGTCGTTCTCAGGGCAGCGGAAACAAAACCTTTGGTCATCGCCATTGAAGACCTCCACCGGATCGACCAGAGCTCCGAGGAGGTCTTGAAGGATATCCTCAATCACATCGGAGGAGCGCGAATCCTCCTTCTTCTTACGTATCGCCCTGAATTCGGCCATCCTTGGGAGACTCGATCCTATCACAGCTCGATCCATCTCGCCCCCCTTTCCCAACCGGAATCGCGCACCATGGTAGCCCACGTTCTCGGCACCGAGGACCCAGGAAGGGAGTTGGAGGAGTTGCTTTGGGAGAAGGCCGAGGGGAACCCTTTCTTTATCGAGGAATTCCTTCAGTTCCTCAAGACCTCCAACGTTCTGGAACCGAAAGGCCCAAGATGCGTCTTACCCCACGGGATCCCAAGAGGAAGCATTCCCACCACAGTCCAAGACCTGGTCATGGCACGGGTGGACGCCTTGCCACCGACGGCCAAGGAGATCCTCCGGATCGGCTCCGTGATCGCAAGAGAATTCAGTTTTGACCTGATTCGGAGGGTGAGCGGCTTTCCGGAAAAGGCCCTTCGGACGGATCTTGCCCTGCTCCAGGAGGTTGAGCTTCTTTACGAACGGGGTCCTTCCCCTCGCACGACCTATGTTTTTAACCATGCCCTGACGAGCGAGGTGGTTTACAATAGCCTCCTCTCCGCAAAAAAGAGGGAGATTCACGAGCGCGTTGCCGAGGCCATGGAGGAGATTTACCACGAATCCCTTGATGAGCACTTTGAAATCCTGGCCGAACACTATATCCAAGGCGAAAACATGGAAAAAGGTGCCCATTTTGCTGGACTGGCAAGCAAGAAAGCCGAAAAGGCAGGCGCCCTGAACGATGCGGTCGCCTATGCTCGAAAAGCGGTGGCCTGTCTCGAAAAACTTCCCCCCCGACGAGATATCCTCCGAAGGATCGTCGATATCAAGACGAAGGTTGGGCTCTGTCTGGCAGAAATGATCCATTTCGAAGAGGCCTTGAGCGAAATTAAACGAATGGCGGGACTCGCCAAGACGTTGGACTATCCCCGACCTCTTCCCAAAATCTATACGATCTCGGGCGCCTACAACTTCTTCGTGAAAGAGAACTTTCCCCTGGCCATCGAGGATCTCGAACGATCGATCCGTCTTTCGGAGGAGGTGGGCGATGCGGGTTCTCTTGTCCTGGCCCAAACCTACCTCGGCGTAGCCCAAGCCTTCTGTTGTGACTTTGAAAGGGCGCGGACCTCTCTTGAACAGGCCCTGGAGCGTTGTTTGCCGTATGACTCCCTCTGGGGGATCTCCCTCGGGAAAAGCAATCTCAGCCTGTTTGGCTACAACTGGGAGGGGAAGATCGAGGGAGGTTACCGCGAAAGCGAGGAGGCCATTCGGTTTGCCGAGCGAAGCGGCGATCCCTATTCCAAATCGGTGGCCTCCAGTTGCCACGGCTGGTCGTGTTATTATCGAGGAGCCCTGGACGAAGCGGAACAAAACCTGAACGAAGCTTGCCACCATTTCGAAAAAATCGACATCTTCTCCTTTTGGGCTCTGGCGAAACTGTGCCTGGGTCTGGTATATTTCGAAAAGAAACGCTATGCCGAAGCAATGCGTTGTCATGAAGAGTCGATCGCTTTGTTCGAGCGGGGAAGGCTTTTCCCCTCCTTTGTCAATTTCAACGAGGTTGCTATCCGGCGAGCGATGTTCTTTGACCGCCGAGGGTCTTTCGATCTCGCCTCTTTGGAGGAGCATCATAAGAGAAACCGCTTCAAGATTTACGAAGGGTGGATTCCGTTTATGATCGCTGAAATGGCCCTCCAAGGGGAGGAAGATCTTCTCCCTCTGGGAAGGGAATGGGTCCTCAGGGCGATCGAAGCAGACCGGCAAAACGGGATGCTTTGGAATTTGGGAAGGGATTATCACCTCGAGGCCCAATTTTTGAAACGGCAGGGACGGAAGGCCGAATCGAGGGAGAGGCTCGAACGAGCCTGCGCTGCCTTCGAGGCCTCGGGGGCCAGAGCCCGCTTGGAAAGGGTCCGAGAAGAACTTTCGGCATAAGGCCGCAGGGAGGTTCAAAGTTCAAGGTTCAAAGTTCAATGTTCAACGTTCATAGTTCAAGGTTCATAGTTCATAGTTCAAGTATAGAGGGCTCCCTGGAGGGCCTGGCAACGTAGAGCTGGAGCGTGAAATATCTTTCAACAAGGAAACTTGGCATATTTATTGCTTTCTGGAGCGATAAGGACCTGTTTGGAGAGGGTGGGGAAGGAGAATAGAAAAGATGAAGTGGAAGTTTCTCGGAACCTTTTTGCTTGGCGTGACCTCCGGTATCGGCCTGACCATTCTTTGCCTGTTCGCTCAGAAACCCGAGTGCTTCGTCGATTCTGTGGAATCCGTAGCTCAGATGGGACGCGCTCGAAGGGAAAAAAGAGAGGAAAGAATCCTTCTCCGGCGTAAACTGAGAGCCATGGGCTTTACGGACGAGGAGATCCGTGAGAACCTTTGATCTGGCCCCCCATATCCCCTCAAGAAAGGCTCTTTTTTCGAAGTCCTTCCGTGGCCTTCATATCGACCTGTAGGGTTTGGGGATCGATCACCACACCGTAGTCTTCTCTTGCCCTTTCGACGCTCACGTACCCCTCGGTCACGTCGCTGAGGACCCTTTCGACCTCGCGCTCAAAGGGGTTCCCATGGCCTCCTCCTCCTGCCGCATCGATGGTGACAACATCGCCAGGTTTAAGCTGAGTCAGCCCATAAGGGTTCCCTGGCCCTTCGTTGACGAGAAACTGGGCGCGACTCCCGGGCTTTCCTCCAAAGAGGCCCTCGGGCGGATATAGAAATCTTCCCGCCTGAATGCCCAGGTTGACAGGAGGGAGGGGTGCGTAGGCGTCATCGGGGACCCTGAAAACCTCCCTCATGCCCAGCCCCCCTTTCATCCTTCCGGCACCGCCGGAATCGATCAAGAGTTCTCTCTTCTCCACAACCAAGGGAGTGTCATTTTCGAAAATCTCCACAGGGGTGTTGGCACCGTTGGCTGGAAAGATGTAGACGTACTGGCCGTCGCTTCGGGAACTTGCGCCCATACCCCCTCCTCGGATGATGACCGAGTGCCAGGGCTGGCCGTCATGACGTCTTCCATAAAAGACATTCATCTGGGCTGGAGTGCCTCCGCTTGCTGCGATCACCCGATCCGGCAAAACCTCGGCGAGGGCGCGATAGATGATTTCGGTCAGATAATGGCCGATGATCATCCGGGCAGCCACCGCAGCGGGAAACCGACAGTTCACGACGGTTCCCTCAGGAGCCCTCAGTTGTAGAGGCCGGGCCGCGCCTTCGTTGTTCGGGATGTCCGGGCCGAACATGCTCTTCATCGCCATGAAGACATAAGCATAGGTGAAATTGAAAACCACATTGCCTCCCCAGTTCACCTGAGGCGAGGAACCCGCCAGATCGACGATGAGATCGCTTCCCCGGACCTCGACTGCTGCCTTAATCCGGATGTCCTCCTTCCCTTTCGTCTGCTCGATCACCCCTTCGGCCCCATAAAGCCCGTCGGGAACCTTCTCGATCTCGCTTCGGATGCTCTGCTCGGTGCGATCGATGATCTGATCAGCCAAATCATCCAAGTTTTCCAGATCGTTCTCTTTGAGCATCTGGCAGATCTTTTCGCTGCAGACGTGATTGGCCGCGATCTGCGATCGGATGTCTCCGATCACTTCGTCAGGTGTCCGCACGTTCCAGCGGATCATCTCCATCAAGGCCTGATTGAGCTCGCCTCCATCGTAGAGCTTGACCGGAGGAATGAAGAGCCCTTCCTCGAAGACGTCATGGTTATCGGACGAGACACGCCCTCCAATGTCGGAGTGATGAAAGACACAGGCTGTAAAAGCCACCAGGCGATCCCGATAAAAGATGGGACTGAGAACGCAGACGTCGTTGAGGTGCCCGGCGAGAGCCCAAGGGTCATTCGTGATGAAGACATCTCCGGGCCTGAACGTGTCCGAAGGGAGTCTTCTGATCAGCTTCTTAATACCCAAGGCCATGGCTCCCGACTGGCCAGGGGTCGCAAAGGTGCCTTGGGCGAGTTCGCGGCCTTTCTGGTCCGTGAACATGCAGGTGTAGTCATGGGCATCCCGTAAGAGGCTCGAAAAAGCCGTTCGGGCCACGGCACCATCGGCTTCGTCAACGATCGAAATGAGCCTTCGCCAAAGAATCTCAAGGGTGATCGGATCAAAGAGATGTCCCATTTCGTCTGTCCTCTCTCCTGCGATTTCGATGAAACCCGGTTCTCACCTTGGCCTCTCACGCCTAAGCGCACTCCCAATGGCCTTTGCCCCGGCCCCGATGCCTTGGGGGACTAAGGGAGGTCCACCCACAGAAAGCCAAACTCATCGACCGAGATCGACCCATCCTGGCCCACGACGACCGTCGATTCCTTCTCTTCGACAATGGCAGGACCCGTAAACCTTGCTCCGGGGAAGAGGGCGTATCGGTTGTAGACCGTGTAGGGGATGAACTCTTTGGCCATCGGGCAGTAGGCCTCTCGCTTTCCCTTGATCGCTTCGCGAAGGGAGGACCCCTTCTTTTCGAGCCTCGGGAGCTGAAGAAGACGTTGCGGGAGGCTTGCTTTCACCTTGAAGTTGATGAACTCCACCTCACAGTCCGGGTAGGTCCTTCCGTAGAGCTTCTTGTAGATCTCATCAAAGCGCTGGCGGATCTCCTCGGCCGTGAATCGGGTGAAGTCTCCCCGGGGTAGCGGAACCTCTGTTTCCGCCCCCTGGCCGACAAAGCGCATATCCAAGGAGCGTTCGAATCGAATTTCGTCCGCCTCTTGCGACACCTCAGTCGAACCCTGTTTTCTCAGGATGTGGACCGCCTCTTGTTCGAGGTCCCTGAAGATCCTCTCGATTTCGTCGAAGCGCGATGCGCCCAACGCGACCTTGTGGCTTCGGAGGAGGTCAAAGGCCCGGGGAGCGGTGAAAAACCCCAAGGCGGAGCCCACCCCCGCATTGGGAGGAACGATCACGCGGGGAGCTCCCAGCTTCTTGGCAAGGCCGTAAGCGTGAACCGGACCCGCGCCACCAAATGCCACCATGGTGACGATCTTAGGGTTTCCTCCCTTTTCGGCAATGTGTGTTTTCGCCGCGGCCGCCATGGTCTCGTTAATGAGGTCATGGATGCCCCAAACGGCCTGGACAAAGGAGACTCCGAGCGGTTTGGCGATCTTTTCTTCGATCCCCCTCCTGGCAGCCTCGCGGTCGAGTTTGATCTCCCCTCCCAAAAAATAGTTCGCATCGAGATAGCCGAGCAACAAGTCCGCGTCGGTCACACAGGGTTCCGTGCCTCCCCTTCCGTAGCAGATGGGGCCTGGATCCGCACCCGAACTCTCCGGCCCCACTTGAAGGGTTCCCATCCGACTGACCTTGGCGATGCTTCCTCCTCCGGCTCCGATCTCCATCAAGTCCACCACAGGGACTTGAATGGTCAGGCCGCTGCCCTTCATGAATCGCTGAACGCGGCCGACCTCGAAGGTCGGAACCACACCTGCGACTCCTTTTTGAATGAGGCAGGATTTCGCGGTCGTTCCTCCCATGTCAAAGCAGAAGATTTCGGAGATGTTGAAGTGCTTCCCATAGTACTGACCCGCGATCACGGCGGCCGTGGGGCCGGATTCGATGATCCTCACAGGAAACTCGGCAGCCGTTTCAACGGAGGTGACCCCTCCGCTCGAAAGCATGATGAAGAGCTTTCCTCGAAAACCAAGGCTCTCGAGCCGGTGGGCAAGCTTGGAGAGGTATCTTCCGGTCAAGGGTTTTACGTAGGCGTTCGTCACCGTGGTGCTCGTTCGCTCGTACTCCTTGATCTGGGGAAGGACTCGATAGGAGATCGAAACAGAGAGGCCCGGGGCTTCCTTCTGGATAATCTCCTCGATCAGGAGTTCATGGGCAGGATTTTCGAATGAGTTCATCAGGCAAACGGCAATCGACTCGACGCCCTCCCGAATGAAGCTCCGAACGACCTCCCTCGCCTCTTCGGGCTCGAGAGCCCGAAGGACGGTCCCGTCGCTTCGAATGCGTTCGTCCACTTCAAGGCGAAGCCTTCTTGGCACCAAGGGTTTGGGAAATTCTGCGAAGATATCGTAGGGCGCGTAACGAAGCCCTCGGCCGATTTCCAAGACGTCGCGAAACCCTTTCGTTGTGATAAGGCCCGTCCGGGCTCCTTTTCGCTCAATGATCGCATTGATCACAAGAGTGGTTCCGTGGATGAACTCGTCCATCCGGTCGACAAAACCCGGAACCGTACGGCACATCTCACGAATACCCTGTTCTACCGCATCCGAGGGATCTTTCGGTGTTGTGAGACACTTGTAGGTTCGAATCTCGCCGGTCTGGTCATTGAGGAGCACAAAGTCCGTAAAGGTACCTCCAATGTCACAACCCAGCCGGTAGCCCTTTTCGATCATGTCACGCTCCATGTGTCTGTCGTCTCCAGAGCCTTCCTCCCCAGCCAACGGCCGCCCCAAAAAGAGGTCCGTCCTTGCCCTGGACGGGGAAAGCCTTCATTTCAACATGAGAAGCCTTTCTGCTCACGGGGCTGACGCCAGAAACGGTGGTGAGCTCAGGCTCTCTCTTTAAGGAGAAATTTCTGGATCTTTCCACTCGCCGTCTTGGGAAGCTCCTCCACAAACTGGACATGTTTGGGGATCTTATACTTGGCGACTTTTCCACGAAGAAACTGGATGACCTCTTCCGGCGTCATCGCCTCGTGAGGCTTGAGCTGAACAAAGGCCTTCCCCACCTCTCCCCATTTCTCGTCCGGGACTCCAACGATGGCCACGTCGAAGATCTTTGGATGGCCGTGAAGAACCTTTTCGACCTCGGCCGGGTAGACGTTCTCTCCTCCACTGATATACATATCCTTTTCCCGATCCACAATGTAGATGAAACCCTCTTCGTCGGCACGAGCGAGATCGCCCGTGTAAAGCCAACCGTCCCGGATCGTTTCAGCCGTAAGGTCAGGACGGTTCCAATATCCGCTCATGAGCGTGGGGCCCTTGATGATGATCTCCCCGACCTCTCCTGGGCTCACGTCCCTTCCCTCCTTGTCGACGATACGAACCTCGCCGTGGAAAACGGGAAGCCCGACGGATCCGATCTTCAAAACCGCCTCTTCCGAGGGAAGGAACGTGATCGTCGAGGCCTCGGTCTGGCCGAAGATCTGGGAGATGACGATCCCTTTACGATAGTACTCCCGAAGCATCGCCTTGGGAATCCGCTCGCCTCCTGTGAAATAGCGGCGAATCGAGCCGAGGTCGTATTGGCCCAGATCACACTCCTGAAGGATGAACTGATAGACGGTAGCCGGCAGCTCAAGAAGGGTAACCCGATACTTCTGAACGGCTTCGAGGATTTCTTGAGGACGGAAACGTTTGCGGAGAATGAGCGTACCCCCTTTGTAGAGAAGGGGCGCCGACTCGACGAGAAGGCCTCCGGAATGGAACATAGGCCTTGAGATGATCATCACATCTTGCGAGGTGAGGTTGTAGAAGATATCGGCGTTGAGGACATTGAAGAACGTTTTTCGGTGGGAGAGCACCGCTCCCTTGGGCGTGCCCGTTGTTCCCGACGTATACATGATAATATGGGGGTCCTCGTCCCCTACGGCCCACTCGACAGCCGGCTCATGAACGGATTGGCCAAGGAGAGCCGCCTCGTAAGGCCGTGCCCACTCAGGACACGGGTCGCCCAAACAAAGCGTTTCGTCCGTCGAAATCCCAACCGCCTTTCGAACCACGCCGGCGGCCTCTTCGAATTCGGGTTCGAAGACGAGGATTCGTGCTCCGCTGTCTTGAAGGATGAACTCCAGTTCGGGTGGCGCGAGACGCCAGTTCAGGGGAACCAGAATCCCGCCGATCTTCGAGAGGGCAAAGAAGATCTCAAGGTATTGATTGCAGTTATGGAGGAGCACGGCCACCCGGTCGCCCTTCCGAAGCCCCATACCGAGCAACAGGTGAGCCAATTGATTCGTCCGGTGGTTCACCTGCTGACACGTCAGAGGTCGATCCTCCATGTAGAGGATCTTCTTATGGGGTTGAAGAAGGCTCCACTTTCTTATCCAGTCGCCGACATTGATCATACTCGTAGCCTCAAAAAAGGAAGAAGACTTCCAAAGCAGCCTGTTCCTTATCGAACCCTTTGATGAAGGTCATCGATGAACAAAGGGGGCATCGACCTTCGGCCCGTTCTTGAGAAAATTTTCGACTCCGATCTTTCGATCCTCCGTCAAGAGGCACTCTCCGAAGACCTTCGCCTCGAGCTTCAGCCCTTCTTCAAGGGTCATCTTCGCTCCTTCAAGAATGGCCTTTTGAAGAAGGGAATCGATCTTTCGGCTGAGATGCCCGATGTCCACCTCAGGAAGCTTCGATGGGATGGGGATCGGTCCCTTGGGGATTTGGGGGACACGAACTTCGCCCGAACAGATCCTTCTTACCCAGTTCAGGGCCGCCTCGATCAGATCTCCCTCCACTTCCTCCTGAATCAACCCGATCTCCCTTGCCTGGGCCGAGGAGATGGGGTTGGCGTTTCTCAGAATCGGCCACGCCTTCTCCACCCCGACCAGCCTCGGAAGCCTCTGGGTCCCGCCGTTTCCGGGAATAAAACCCAGCCTCGGTTCCGGTTGGGCCACGAAGACCTTCTGCCCTTTTCGAGCAATCCGTGCGGTGCAGGCCATGGCGATCTCGTTGCCGCCGCCGAAGGCAAGACCGTTCATGGCGCACACGACGGGTTTTCCCAGATTCTCGATGAGATTGAGGACCTCTTGGGTCTTCAGGCAAAGGGCCTCTGCCTCCTCAGGCGTCTTTTGCAGGGCCAGCATATTGATGTCTGCACCCGAGATAAAGGCCCGCGTTCCGAACCCCGTGAGAACCGCTCCGCGGATCTTTGGATCGCTCTGGATGGCCGTAAAGATTTCCCGAAGCTGTTCGAAGACCGCTTCGTTCAGGGCATTGAGAACCCGGGGCCTTCGAATCTTCACCACAGCGATCTCTCCCCGGTCCTCTCTGAAGACAACGGGGATCTTCCAGGGTCGGCCGGAGGCCGCTTGCTTCCTGAGGATGTCAGCAACCTTAAAGCCTGGGTTTTCCTGAGCGTAGCGCTCCACGAGCTCGAGGGCTTTCTCCACTCCCATACGATTCATCATGGCAAAAGGTGGGTTCAGGACCAATCCCACCTCCATCGCCATTTCGAGATCGCCGATGTTGGAGACGCCGCTGTCGACCACTTCGGAAATCATCCCGAAGTAGGCTCCGATGACTCGTTTCGAAACGGCTTCATAGGCCTCGGCTGAATATTCCACGACCTCTCCTCGGGCTGCCGTTTCCCAAGGCTCCTTCGATTTGACCTTCTCGTCCAGGATCCTGGGCGAACGGTACCAGGGCATGATCTTTCGGTGCATTTCGTTGAGGCCATGCTGGGTGATCGGGTTTCCTCCTGCGAGGTTATGGGCCGTAAAAGGCCCGACCCCCATGCCCAACGCCTTCTGGACGATCACGTCCGCCTCCTTGACGCTCGCCAATCCTTTTTCGACCGTCAGAGCCGTCGCTTCGAAGAGACCTTCAAAAATGGGGTCCACCGCGTATCCATAGCGGCTCTTTACTTTGATCGGTGCTTTGCCGATGAATTCGTAGAATTTCATCAAGTAATCCGTCAGCGCCGGATCGGTATCTTTGCCCGGCACGATCTCCACCAGGAGATTTCGTTCCGCAGGGTAAAAATAGTGGATGACCAGGCATCGGTCTTTGGCCTTCATCTTTTCAAAGATCACTTCCGGCTCCATATGGGAGGAGTTCGAAGCAAAGATCGCTTGCTCCGAGCAGGTGGCCTGACACTGATCGAAGATCCGATGCTTCACCTCCTCTGTTTCAAAGGCGGCCTCGATGACGAAGTCCGCATCGGCGATTTGGCCGTAATCGGTTGTGAAGGACATGTTTCGAATGATCGCCTGAGCTGCCTCTTTCCCAAAGACACCTTTTTCGGCTGCCTTGGCCATCTTGGACTCAGCCTTCTTCGCGCCCGCGTCGAGGGCAGCCTGGACGATATCGACGACCACCACCGGCACGCCATACCCATAAAGGTTCTGGCTGAAGTGAAGAGCAATATCCGGACCGATGTTTCCTGATCCAATCACCGCGACCTTTTGAATCGTTCTCCCAAACAGTGTGAACGCCATAAGAGCCTCCTTCACATCGAACTCACATGGTCTCAGGGGCTTCGCCCCTTGACAAAAAATCATCCGAAAAAGTGACCGCAGAGGCGACTCCCATCTAAAAGATGGTCGGCTCTTTAAACTCTCCGTAAACCTCCTTGAACACCTTTGTCATTTCTCCCACCGTAGCGTACGCCTTACAACATTCGAGAAGATAGGGCATCACATTCCTTTTCTGCCGGGCCGCTCCCTCCAGGTCTTTGAGCGTCTGGGCCACCTTTCGCCCATCGCGCTCTCGCTTCACCTCTCGCAAACGAGCGATCTGTTCCTCGGCGGACTCGGGCCGATACTCGTGAAGCTCGACCTCCATCTCTTCCCCTTCCGTATACTTGTTCACGCCGACCTTGATCAGCTCTCCTTTTTGGACTCCCTTCTCGAATTCGTAGGCCTGACGGGCCACCTCTCTCTGGACATAGCCGGTTTCAACGGCCTTGATCATACCTCCCATCTCATCGACCCGCTTCATCTCTTCGAGGATTTTTTCTTCCATCTGTTTCGTCAGGGTTTCGATGAAATAGGAACCGGCCAGAGGATCCACCGTGTCCCGCATTCCGATCTCCTCCATCAGGATTTGGAACGTCCGAAGGGAGAGAAGGGCTGCTCTTGGTGTGGGGATCGTATAGGCCTCGTCGAAGGAGCAGAGGGCTGTGGTCTGGGCTCCCCCCAGGGCTGCCGCCAGGGCATAGTAAGCTCCCCGAATGATGTTGTTCTCCGGCTGAGCCTTGGTCATCCCATAGCCCCCTCCACCGAAAATGCCCCTCAGGAAAAGGGATCGCGGGTCCTTGGCTCCGTAGCGTTCCTTCAGATTGACGGCCCAGAGCTTTCTCGCTGCGCGAAACTTTGCCACCTGTTCCCAGAGGTTTCCGAACACATTGAGATTGAAGGTAAACCCCCTGACGAATTCATCGATCCCGTATCCCCGACGAAGGACCTCTTCGATGTACGTATTGGCGATCTGGAAGGCGTAGGCGATCTCTTGGTCGGGGGAGCATCCCGATTCTCGAATGTGATAGCCGCAGACACTGACCGGGTTCGCCCGGGGAAGTTCCTTCATGGCGTATTCGATCGTATCTCCAATGAGGCGAACCGAGGGTTCGACGGGAAAGATCCAGGCTCCCCGGCCGATCATCTCTTTGAGGATGTCGTTCTGGGGGGTGGCGCTGATCCGATCCTTCCGAAAACCGTATTTCTCGGCCGTGGCCTGGAACATGGCCAGCATGATGCTTGCCACCGCATTGATGGTGAGGCCTACACCGATTCGATCGAGCGGAATCCCCTCGAAAGCGATTTCGAAATCCCTCAGGGAATCAATGGCCATGCCCACCCTACCCACCTCACCTTCTGCCAGAGGGTCGTCCGAATCGAGGCCCATCTGGGTGGGTAGGTCGAAGGCCACGTTCAGGCCCGTTTGCCCATGGGAGATCATGAGCTTGAAACGTTCGTTGGTCTCCTTCGGGGTCCCGAAGCCCGTGTACTGACGGGTCGTCCACTCTCGGCTCCGATAGCCCAGGGGATGAATGCCTCGGGTATAGGGATACTGACCCGGCAAGGCAAGGTCCTTTTCGGGATCGAAGCCGACCTCTTCGAGGTCTCTTTGGGTATAAACGGGTTTGATGTGGATCCCGGACTGAAGGATGACATCCAGGACCTCGTCCTTCTCATTCTTGACATATCTTGCCACGCCCATGGTACGCTCCTCTTATAGGCCCTTATGCTCGTGCCTTCACATGCTCCTGGATCCAACGGATCGATTGTTCAAAGGGGGTCCCTCCCGGAAAGATGCCCTCGATCCCCAGGCGTTGCAGGGCGGGGATATCCTTCTTCGGGATCACACCTCCCACCACCACCAGAACGTCCTCGATCCCCTTCTCCTTCATCTTTTTCATCAGCTTTTCGCAGATGGGAAGATGAGCACCGGACATGATCGAAAGGCCGATCACATCCACATCTTCCTGGATCGCTGTACTCACGATCTGATCCACGGTTTGATGAAGCCCGGTGTAGATGACCTCCATCCCGGCATCTCGAAGAGCCTGGGCCACCACCTTGGCCCCACGGTCATGGCCGTCCAGGCCTGGCTTGGCCACAAGGATACGAATTCGCTTCTCCATGGTCTCTCTCCCTCAGGGGACTAACCTTCCCTCTTCGATCTCCTTGAGGATGATCTTTTTCCCCCTTTCGAGGTGTTTCCGTACGAGTCGCTCCACTCGATGAGGATCCCGCTTCTTCATCGCCTCAAGCATCTCATGATGATCCTCTAAAGAGGACTGAAAACCACTGTCCGAATGGACCAGAGCGGGGCGGTAACGATAGAAGTAGTCGCTGTAGTTATTGATCATGTCAAGAAGCTTCTTGCTCTTGCAGGCTTTGTAAAGCATGTTATGGAAATCCGTATGGAGCCGGATAACCCGGTCGTAATCGCCCTCTTCCATGGCCCTTTTTGTCTCGCCGAGATTTCTCTCCAGGGCCTCGATTCGTTCCGTCGGGATATGGAGGGTGGCCAGGGAGGCAGCATAGCTTTCGAGTGCGGCGCGGATGCCAAAGATCTCCTCCACATCGGCTTGTGTAAACTCTCTGACGGCGAAACCTTTCTTCGGAAGACGGACAACGAGCTCCTCCTGCTCCAGTTTGTGAAAGGCCTCCCGTACCGGAGTTCGGCTGATCCCGATTTGACGGGCGATCTGCTCCTCGATCAGTCGTTCGCCCGGTTTCAGGTCTCCATGAAGGATGGATCGCCGAAGGGATTCGTAGACCTCCTCTCGAAATGATTTTCTCTTCTTTGTTGCTCGAAGGCCTTTGATCGCCATGTTCACATCGTTCCCACCCTCGATTTCGAATCCATCTTTCCGAAAGGTCCGGGCAGGAACCTCCACGATTGTATACAGTATCCAAAATTACCTCTCTTATACTTCACCCCTCGGGAGTTGTCAAGGCTTTTGGGGTGTTCGGGCAAAGGCCCGATCGCGCGGCCGTGCCACCCCTTTTTCGCTCCCCTCGGATAATCCATCCTGCGAGATCAAAAATCTCTTCGCATCGGTCGATGATGGCTGTATCGCTTGTGGCGACGACGCCATGAAATCCGAGAAGGATCCTTTCCGGAACAGGCACGGCAAGGGCCTCGCCTGGGAGGGATTCTTTTTCCATCCTCTCCCTTGCTTCCCGAGCCAATTCCCCGCTTCGGCTGATGGGACCATCGAAGAGAAAGAGGATTTGGGAGGGCTTTGCCCTTCTCAGAAGATCCAAAATCAACCTCAACGCCTCCGTTGTCCTTTTGGAAGGTCTGAAGTTTCTCGATCGTCCCGAGATGTCCCGGATGAAGCCGTCGTCTCCCAGGATAAGAGGTCGCCCCTCCAAGTAAGCTTCGATGGTAATGATCACGTTGTGGCCGTCGATCGCAAGGAGTCGATCTCGAAGTTTCCGAAGGGATACCCGTTTCTTCCTTCTCAAAAGGGCCTCCTCTCGAGAAAAGACGGCCCGGTGAAGGAGATGCCGTTCATCGGCCGAAAGCTGGTAACGGTTACCCACAAGCTCCAGTGCCTGCTTCCGGGGATACCGCCGATCGAGGAGGTAGCGAAAGTCCTTGGCGGCCTCCCGAAGTGTCTCCGTTTCAATCATCGTCTTCAGATCCTTTGCGCGATGGCGCCGATCAACGTTACCTCTTCCTCTGAAATTCCGATTAAGAAATTGTCATTGCGAGGGAACCGAAGCAACCTGGCCTTTTTCAAGCTCGTCTTTTAAACCGAGATTGCCACGCCCCTTGCAGGTGCCCGCAATGACCGGATGGGAAAGGCTCTCGGTTTCTTATTCAATATGTTCTTACGAATCTGGACAAACTGACGGAAAATAAATCCTCCTTTCCCCTTGGGGAGAGGATCGTTCTTTTTCTTGACCGTTCTTGATTTTTCGTGTACTTGAAACACATGTGCCAACTTTTCCAAAAAGCTCCAAGCGATCGGGATATCTTTACATGCGACATCCCTCGGTCGAGATCAATAGCCAGGGAGGCCGCCAGTCCGATTCCTTCTCGGGTTTTTCAATGCCTTCGGAATGCTCGTCTTCGCTCAAATCAAAGAGTTCTTTCCCGTGATGATTTCGGGAACGGCAACGACTCGGATCAATTTTTTTAGCATGGCAGGAGGGGCCTTTTTTATGCCCCTTCCGGGAAGGATCATCGAGTCCTTTCCCCGTGTGGGCGATGCCTATCCAAAAAGGCCTATCATCTTGCCTTTCTGGTCTGCTTTGTTGGGATAAGAATGAGCGTTCTGTTCTACCGTCTTTCGTCCCTCGGACCTCGCTCAACTGAGAATCATCCGTCTCCAAGGAGTTGACAAAGGGAAGTCGTTCAATTATGAGATTTCTATAGGCCTTTGAATTGGACCATTCAAGGAAGGGGGAAGATGTTATCCTGGCTCAGGAAGGGCCTCCGCACAAGAGGCCTCCTCGGTGGGGCCATCGCCTTTCTTTTTCTCCTCGCGATGGAGGAAAGGGGCCTCGCCCATAAAGAACATCAGACGCCATCGCCTGCGGTGGCCATCGAGGAGAAACTGGGGCAGACTCTGCCCCTTGAACTGACCCTTTTCGACGAGGCGGGAAAGCCAGTTTCCTTGAAAGAACTCATCCACGTCCCAACGATTCTTACCCCGGTCTACTACAGTTGCCCAGATGTGTGCAGCTTTCTTCTCTACAATCTGACGGGGGCTTTGAGCAAACTCTCGGCCGATCCGGGCAAGGAGTACCAAGTTATCACCTTCAGCTTCGACGAGACAGAGACCCCTGCCCTTGCCACGGAAAAGAAGCGATTCTATCTGAAGATGATGAACCCGTCTTTTCCCGAGGGGGCCTGGAGGTTCTTGACGGCTGACCGGCAGACCATCTCGGCCTTGACCGAAGGGATCGGATTCCATTTCAAAAGGGAGGGGGCGGTGTTTCAACATCCTGTTGCCATTGTCGTCCTCTCTTCTAAAGGGAAGATCATCCGGTATCTCTACGGCACCGACCTTCTCCCCTTTGATATCAAAATGGGCCTTCTCGAGGCCTCGGAAGGAAGGGTCGGGCCACCGATAAGCAAGGTCCTTCGCTTCTGTTTCAGCTACGACCCCAAGGGGAGAAAATACGTCTTTAACACACTCAAAGTCACCGGAATCGTGACCGTGCTTTTTGCCCTCCTTTTCATTCTTTTTATTTTTCAGAGAGGAAAGAAGCGGAGAGGGGTTGAGGGATGAAAGCCTTGGAGGCCGAGAAACCAATGGAAGGATCCCTCACGGCCGCGAGTTTTTACGGGGAAGGGGGACGGTTCCGTGGGCTTTGGGGCTGGATTTTATCGACCGATCACAAACGGATTGGTCTTCTTTACCTCTTTTCGATCTTGCTCTTTTTCTTGACAGGCGTCTCCCTCGGTTTTCTGATGAGGCTGGAGCTTCTCGCTCCAGGACCCACCCTGATGAAGCCCCAAACCTACAATGCGCTCTTTACCCTCCATGGGGTCATCATGATCTTTCTTTTCGTCATCCCCGGGCTTCCGGCGAGCTTTGGAAACTTTTTTCTCCCCCTCCAGATCGGGGCAAGAGACGTTGCTTTTCCAAAGCTGAACCTCCTTTCGTGGTGGGTCTATATGGCAGGAGCCTGCTTGGCCCTTCTTTCCCTTTTTACAGGAGGGGGGCCGATCGATACGGGATGGACGTTTTACGTTCCTTACAGCCTCCGGACCACGGTCAATGTGCCCCTTGCCGTTTTCGGAGTCTTTGTCCTTGGGATCTCTTCGGTTCTGACGGGCATCAACTTTGTCACCACCATTCATCAGGAGAGGGCCCCTGGGATGGGCTGGTTTCGTCTCCCTCTTTTTGTGTGGAGCCTTTATGCAACAGCGTGGATTCAGATCCTCGTGACGCCCGTCGTGGGGATCACCCTCCTTCTCACCTTGGTGGAGCGATTGGTGGGTGTGGGGGTCTTTGATCCGGCCAAAGGCGGGGATCCCATTCTCTATCAACATCTCTTCTGGATCTACTCCCACCCTGCGGTCTATATCATGATCCTCCCCGCCATGGGGGTAATCTCAGAGATCATCCCCGTTTTTTCACGAAAGAGGATCTTTGGATACAAGGCGATCGCCTTTTCAAGCCTGACCATCGCCAGTGTGGGATCGCTGGTCTGGGGCCACCATATGTTCGTGAGCGGCCAGAGCGACCTGGCCTCGGTGATCTTTTCGCTCCTCACTTTCTTGGTGGCTGTTCCAAGTGCGGTGAAGGTCTTCAATTGGGTTGCCACGCTCTACAAGGGATCCATCCGACTGGAGCCACCCCTTTTGTTCGCCCTGACCTTTATCTTCCTCTTTTCGATCGGTGGATTGACAGGACTTTTTCAGGGGGCCCTGGCCACAGATATCCACCTTCACGATACCTATTGGGTCGTGGGCCACTTTCACTACATCATCTTTGGAGGCATGGGGTTTGCTTTTTTCGGCGGGCTTCACTACTGGTTTCCAAAGATATCGGGTCGGCTCTATCGGAAAAAGCCCGTTTTTTGGGCTTGGGTCCTTCTTTTCGTGGGCTTTAACACCCTCTATTTCCCCATGCTCCTCTTGGGCTGGGAGGGGATGCCCCGGAGGTATTACGATTACCTTCCTCAGTTTCAAACGCTTCATGTGATCTCCACTTTGGGTTCGTGGATTTTGATCAGCGGGTTGATTTTCATGTTGGGTAACCTGTTATATGCCCTTTTCAGGGGAGGACGGGCGGAGGCCAACCCGTGGGGAGCCGCCACCCTTGAATGGCAAGTGCCTTCCCCACCACCGGCCAAGAATTTCGAGACCGTTCCTCACATTGATCGAGGCCCTTACGAGTTCAAATCAACCGGGTCCCCTTCCAGGGACGAGAAGGGTCTTCCGAAAGGATAGGCATGGGAGGAGAGAGGGACGAAAAGGGATCTAAGATCGGAATGTGGCTCTTTCTCCTCTCGGAGATCTTATTTTTTGGAGCCCTCTTTGTTCTCTACGGGACGTATCGCTACAAGCACCCGCTCGATTTTCATCTCGCCTCAGCCGATCTCAACCGGATTTTGGGTGCCCTTCACACCCTGATCCTCATTACGAGCAGTCTCACTATGGCCATTTCCATCACCGCTCTGAGGAAGAGGGATCGAATGATATCCCTGCTGGCCCTGGCGGCGACGCTCCTTCTGGGCCTCCTTTTTCTCGTGAACAAAGGGTTGGAGTGGAGCGTCAAGTTCGGCCATGAGCTCTACCCGAACGCTCCGCGTTTGCTGAGCCGACCCAAAGGAGAGGTCCTTTTTTACGGCCTCTATTATTCAATAACCGGGCTCCACGCTCTCCACGTTCTTGTAGGAGTGGTCTTGATATCGATCGTGGCTTTTCTGGTGGTAAAGAAGCGGATCGACGAAAAAAAGATGGCCCCTCTGGAGAACGTAGGATTGTACTGGCATCTGGTCGATATCATCTGGATTTTTATCTTCCCCTTGTTCTACTTGATCCCATGATGGGCGGGGAGAAAAGGTCTTTATGCTCAAATATGGGACTTTCGTGAAGGTTTGGCTTGCGCTGGTCTTGCTCACGGGTTTGACGCTTTCTCTGGCTGGCAGACCTTGGGGCCCTTTGAACATGTTGACGGTTTTGGCGATAGCCACCTTCAAGTCAGGGTTGGTCGCGAGCTATTTCATGCACCTGAGTTATGAAAAGGGGCTTGGGTGGCTTAAGGGGATGATCCTCGGGGTGATCCTTCTTCTTGCCATCCTCATCGGGCTCACTTTTTTCGACATTGCCTACCGGTAACGTGGCAAGGCTGGACGGACGATGAACGTCGCGAGCGGAAAAGTGGTTGGAGACGTCTTTCTTCTGATCGCCATCACCTCGGTGGTCCTTTTGGTAATCATTACCGCGTCGATGATCTATTTTGTTCTTCGTTACCATCAAAAGAGACACCCTGAACCCGCTGACATCGGAGGCCACATGGGACTGGAGATCCTTTGGACGGTGATCCCCACGCTGATCGTCCTCGTCCTCTTTTACTACGGCTATACAGGATTTCGAACGTTGAAGGAAGTCCCTGCCGATGCAGTGAAGGTCAAAGTCATTGCCAGGCAATGGTCCTGGCTCTTCGAATATGAAAATGGAACGAAATCAGAGGATTTGAGGGTGCCGATGGGGAAAACCGTTTCGCTCAGCCTCACATCCCAAGACGTCATCCATAGTTTCTATATCCCCGCATTCAGAGTGAAGCAAGATGCCGTTCCGGGGATGACCACTCGTTTAGCCTTTCGAGCGGATCGACTTGGGGAGTATGACGCCCTCTGTGCTGAATATTGCGGAGTCCAGCACGCCTCGATGTTGACCAAGGTCAAGGTTTTAACAGAAGAAGAGTTTCGGCAATGGCTGAAGCAAGGAGAGAAAAAGGAGATGGAAAGGCCTCCGACAGGGGAGGTTCTTTTCCGAGAGAAAGGTTGTGGGGCTTGCCATCGCGTTGATGGAGCAAGTGGAATCGGTCCATCCCTCCAAGGCCTCTACGGGAAAGAGGTCACGGTGATCACCGAAGGGAAGGAGCGAAAGGTCCTGGCTGATGAGGCCTATCTCCGGAGGTCGATTTTGGAACCGAATGCCGATGTGGTGAGGGGGTTTCCCCCGATCATGCCGTCCCAAAAAGGGCATCTGACCGAAAAAGAGTTGGAGGCCCTTTTGGACTACATCAAGGGGTTAAAAGAGGCGCCCGGGGTGAAGAAATGACCTTATTGTTCTTAAAGGATAGCGTGATGATGGCCCTCGATCTGACGAAGTTCAAGATCCCCCTTTTCGCCTCCTTCTCGACGGCTGCGGGCTTTGTTCTGGGGCGCCGGGAGTGGTCACAGGAGATGGTGATGCCCATGATAGGGGTCTTTCTTCTGGGCAGCGGTGCTTGTGGCCTCAACCAGTTTCAGGAAAGAGAGAGGGATCGGCTGATGGAGAGAACCAAAGGACGCCCCATCCCTTCAGGGAGGCTTGAGGCCATATCGGCTCTCAAGATATCAGGCATGCTCACCCTTCTCGGCCTATCTCTCCTTACCTTTTCAGCGGGGTTTGGGGGCCTGGGGTTCGGCTTGTTCGGACTCGTCTGGTACAATGGTGTCTACTTCTATTTGAAGAAGAGAACGGCCTTCGCGGCAGTGGTAGGATCGCTGACAGGAGGGGTTCCGCCTCTACTTGGCTGGATGTCGGCGGGACGATCCTTCAGCGATTGGGCGATCTGGCCGATCATCCTTTTTTTCTGTCTTTGGCAGATCCCCCATTTCTGGAGCCTCCTCTTGGAATGGGGAAGGGATTATGAGAGGGCGGGGTGGCCTTCCATACACAGACGGTTTGCTATGGATCAGCTTCGCCGTCTGATCATCGTCTGGGTGTTTGCCACGGCAACCGTTGCTTTGATCGCACCTCTTTTTGGGGCCGTCCAGTCCTGTGGAACCTTGATGGGCTTGTTCATCTCGGGCGCCCTTTGGGTTGGAGGAGTTTACCGGTTCTTGGCGAACCCTCCCGGTCGAGGGAGGGGTTGGTCCACGCCGATCACCCGAATCCATTCGCTTTATTGTTTGGCGGTGATGTGCTTTTTAAGCTTTGATTCTTTTCTTTCATAAGAGGCAAGTCATCTTCCCTTCTGGGGTTGAAGGTGAGCTGATGAAACGAAAGCTCGGTCTTTTGTTTGTTCTTCTCACAGTCTGCCTTTTTTCGATCGTCGCTTATCATCGGTTTCAGGCAACGACCTTTAGGGTCTTTTATTCCCTCTTCCCGATCTTCTCTTGGGTCTCTGTGGACCAACCGGTTCTCTTCAATCACATCCACCATAAAGAGGTGGCCAAGCTTGACTGTACATTTTGCCATCGTTATGCGGGAACGCACCGTGTCGCCGGGATTCCCAATATCGAGCTATGCAAGATTTGCCATGCCACCGACGCCACCAGTAAAAGGCCTGAAGCCTTGAAGGTCGTGCGATATGTCCAGGAGGGAAGGCCAATTCCCTGGAAGCGGATGTACGAGCTTCCCCCTTTCGTCGTGTTTCAGCACGCTGTTCATATCCGCAAAGGAATCGACTGTTCTATATGTCACGGCCTCACGGGTGAGAAAGAGCGGCCACTGAAGATGGTGGATCGTAACACGATGGCCTGGTGTGTCGATTGCCACAGACGACGAAACGCCGATACGGACTGTTATGCCTGCCATTCGAATTAAAGGATGAGCCATGATGAAGACGACGCGGCGAGAATTGCTGAAGATGATAGGAGCTGCCACCTTTGGGATGGCCCTTCCCACGGAAGTGGTTGACGCCCTTCCTCAGGAAGAAGAGTGGATTCCCTACGAAGAGCGCTGGTCCACTGGGATCTGCCTCCAATGCCCTGGAGGATGCGGCCTACGCATTCGATCGGTCAACGGATGGCCGGTGAAACTGGAAGGGATCAAGGATTACCCGATCAATCGGGGGAGGCTCTGCCCCAAAGGCCAGGCAGGGTTACAGGTTCTCTATGACCCTGACCGGATCCCATCGCCCCTCAGAAGGAGGGGAAAGCGTGGAGAAGGGGGTTGGGAGAGAATCTCCTGGGAAGAGGCAGTAGGCCTAGTGAGCGAAAGGCTCACGAGGCTTCGCCAAGAAGGAAAAGCCCATCAGGTGGCCATCTGGGGAGGTCGATACCGAGGCCACATGGCCGACCTCATGGCTCGATTCCTAAAAGCTTTCGGTTCTCCCAATCATTTTGGGAACAGGGCGAGGGGGTCTGAGGGGATCCTCAAAGGCCACTTCTTCACGATGGGGGTGAAGGACTTTTTGGCCCTCCACTGGGAAGAGGTTCGCTATGTCCTCTCTTTTGGGGCAAGCCTTCTCGAGGCTTCCCGTCCCACGGTTCGAAATCTCTGGGGCTATGGGCATCTGCGTAGAGGAAGGCCGGGCCTGAGGGGGAAGCTCGTTCAAGTGGAGCCTCGGCTTTCCGTAACGGCCTCCAAGGCGGATCGCTGGGTACCGATTCTTCCGGGCACGGACGGGGCCCTTGCTCTCGGCATAGCCCATTGGATCGTCAAGGAAAAGCGTTTCGATCATGGATTTGTTTCGCGCTATACGTTTGGTTTCGAAGACTGGAAAGACGAGAGGGGTAGACCCCACATGGGGTTTAAGAGGCTTCTCCTCGAGGAGTATCCGGTCGGTCGAGTCGCTTCGATCACAGGGATTCCCGAGGAGACGATCGTCGAGATTGCCCAGGAGTTCTCGTCCCATCGGCCATCGGTTGCCCTTTCGGGAAGGGGGGTGGCCATGCAGACCAACGGCACTTATAACCAGATGGCGGTGGACAGCCTCAATGCCCTCGTAGGATCGATCGACGCAAGAGGAGGCCTTCTGCTTCAGCGGCAGCCTCCCTTCTCGCCGTGGCCTCCCATGGAGCTGGACCGGATGGCCAGAAGGGGACTTGCCCAACCCCGGGTCGATGGGGTTGGAGGCCTTCCTTTTCCCTTTGCTGAAGAGATGCCTTATCTTCTTCCAGAGAGGCTCGAAAAGGGGAAACCCTATCCCATCGACACGCTTTTCTTCTATTATACGAACCCTCTTTTCAGCCTTCCGGAACGGGAAAAGTTCGAGGCGGGCCTCGATCGAGTTCCGTTTTTGGTCAGTTTTTCTCCTTTCATGGATGAGACCACGGCCTACTGTGATCTCGTTCTTCCGGACGGAACCTATTTCGAACGGTGGCAAGACGACCATGCTGAGCCGGGATCGGGCTTCCCCCTCTTCGGTTTGAGAAGCCCGGTTCGAGAGAAGTCCCTTCATGATGTTCGAAACACTGCAGATGTGCTGATCGAGATCGCCCAAAGGATCGGAGGAAGCGTAGCAAAATCCTTTCCGTGGAACCATTTTCAAGAGGCTTTGATGGAGGTGGCGAAAGGGGTCTACTCCTCGAAAAGAGGATCCATTCGAGAGAAAGATTTTGATCGGTTCTGGAAGGCCCTCGTCGAGCGTGGAGGCTGGTGGGATGCCCCCTATCCCTTCGGGGAGTGGAGAAAACGTTTTAGCACCCCTTCGGGAAAGTTTGAGTTCTATTCCCTTGCGATGAAAAAGGGCCTGGAGGCCTTATCCAAAGGGGCTTCGAAAAGTATGGAAGGGATCCTCGAGGAGCTGAAGGTCGAAGGGAGGGGGGATCGCGTCTTTCTGCCCCATTTTGAAACGCCCCGTTTCGTCGGGGAGGGGAGGGACTATCCCTTTTACCTGATTCACTATAAGCTGATGACGACGGCAGAGGGGAGAGGGGGAAACCAGCCTTTTTTGCAAGAGATCTTTGGCCCCCATCTCAAAGAGAGGTGGGGCGGATGGGCAGAGATCAATCCTGAAACGGCCGCGAGGATGGGGATCGAAGACGGGGATTGGCTCTGGTTGGAATCAAAAACAGGGAAGGTGAAGGTGAAAGCGAGGCTTTTCCCCGGCGCCCATCCTCAGTGCGTTCACGTTCCCTACGGCCAAGGCCATCGGGCCTATGGCCGCTGGGCGAAAGGGAGAGGAATCAATCCCAACGATCTCTTGGTACGAGAATATGATTACTTAGGAGGCTTTCTTTCCCACTTTTCAACGAAGGTGAAGATTTACAAGGCTTAGACGTAAAGAGCCGCCTTAAGAAAAAGATCCAAAGGTAGGACATGAGATGACGTATCGCTGGGGAATGGTGATCGATCTGGACCGTTGTACAGGATGCCAGGCCTGTGTGGTGGCCTGTCGTCAGGAGAACAATGTTTCCTTTGCAGGAGAGGACCAGAGCGGTAAGGGAAGGGCAAAGTTCTGGATGAACCTTCTTGTCGAAATCAAAGGAAGGACCTATCCGGAGGCGGAGATGCATTTTTTCCCTCTTCCTTGTATGCAGTGCGACAACCCTCCCTGTACGAAGGTCTGCCCGGTGGAGGCAACCTACAAGAATCCCGAGGGCATTGTGGCGCAGATTTATCCTCGGTGTATCGGTGTGCGGATGTGCATTTCCAATTGTCCCTACACGGTTCGATATTTCAACTGGTTTCCTCCCTCCTGGCCTCAAGCCTATGAAAAGGGCCTCAACCCCGATGTCTATCGAAGAAGAAAGGGGATCACGGAAAAATGTAACTTCTGTATCCAGAGGATCAGAAGGGCCAAAGAAGGGGCAAGAAAAGAGAATCGAAAACTTAGAGACGGGGAGCTCGTTCCTGCGTGCGGAGAGACCTGTCCAAGCGAGGCGATCACCTTTGGCGACTTGAACGATCCCAAGAGCCGAGTATCAAGGCTTGCCAAGAGCCGTCGTGCCTTTCGACTCCTCGAAAGCCTCGGGACAGAACCGAAGGTTTATTATCTGAAAGAAGGGGATTGGGACGATGGAACCTGAACTCCTTGCCCGGAAATACGATCAGGTTCTCGAGCCCCTCAAGAAGATCGGGTGGCCTTTCTGGATCACCGTCTTTTTGCTTGGGATCCCTTTCCTTTGGTCCTTTTTCACTTTCGGCTGGCAGTACGCCCACGGCTTGGGGGTGACGGGGATGGGCCATCCGGCCTCCTGGGCCCTCTACCTTGTCAATTTTGTCTTCTTCATCGGTATCAGCCACGCCGGCGCTTTGGTCTCTTCCGTTTTGAGGATCACCCATGCCCGCTGGGGTACCCCTTTCGGCAGGATCGCCGAAGCGGTGACGGTTTTTGCTTTGGCGGCTGGTCCCACCAATATCCTTTTTGACCTGGGTCGGTCGGTCCGTTTCTATTGGGTAGCTCTCCACGGACAGTTCAAATCCCCCTTGCTCTGGGATTTCACCTGTATCATGACCTACCTGACCGTGAGCACCCTGTTCCTCTATATTTTGATGATCCCTGATATCGGCTTACTCAGGGACTCCTTCCCCCGGCGGCGCTGGCTCTACGAATTCCTCTCCTTCGGATGGAAGGGAAGCGAGAGACAGTGGCAGAGGCTCAGGAAAGGGATTGGCATTCTATGCGTCGCTGTCATTCCCGTCGCGGTGAGCGTCCATACGGTCGTCTCCTGGGTCTTCGGACTCCAGAAGCAGCCCATGTGGCATAGTACGATCTTTGCCCCTTATTTCGTCACAGGAGCGATCTTTTCGGGGATTGCGACGATCATCATTGTCTCCATTGTGATGCGTCGGGTCTACCATTTAGAAGGCTTCTTAAAGCCCGAGAACTTCAACAACCTGGGATTGCTCCTCCTGACCTTCACTCTCCTTTGGGCCTACTTCACCTTTGTGGAACATCTGGTCGTTGGATATGGGGGCGGGCCTGAAGAACACGCGGTTCTGTGGAGCAAATTAAGCGGAAGGTACGCTCCTCTTTTCTGGGCGATGGTCGTCCTTTGCTTTGTCATTCCCTTTCCTCTTCTCGTTTTCAAGCGGAGCGTTCCCGGGCTTTTTATCGCTTCTGTTGCCATTGTCATCGGCATGTGGCTGGAACGGTATACCATCATCATCCCTTCTCTCGTGGAACCAAGGCTTCCTCATGCCCGTGGAGCCTATGCGCCGACCTGGGTGGAATGGTCGATGACAGCGGGTCTTGTTTCGGGCTTCGCTCTGGCCTTCGTCCTCTTCTCGAAGCTTTTTCCGGTAATCTCAATCTGGGAGGTGGAGAAGGAGGGCGAAGAAGGAGGGGGATGAAGGGACGGGCGATTTCGGGCGGTTTGGAGGGTCATATGGAAACCAGATGGAGGAAGACATGAAAGAATTCACCCCTGAAGAACTCTCCACATTCAATGGGAAAGAAGGGAGACCGGTTTATGTGGCCCTGGAGGGCAAGGTTTACGATGTGTCAAAAAGCAGGCTTTGGTCGAAAGGAATCCACATGAATCGACATCCCTCTGGGAAGGATTTGAGTCGCGACATCCTCGCGGCCCCTCACGGGAAAGAGGTGCTGGAACGACACCCCCAGGTGGGGGTTTTGCGGCAAGAGACCAGAGAAGAGATGAGCCATCTCCCTCTCCTCCTGCAGAGACTTCTCAAGAGGATTCCCATGGCAAGGCGCCATCCCCACCCGATGGTGGTCCACTTTCCGATCGCTTACCTGATGGCCTCTTCGCTCTTTCTTCTGCTCTCTCTTCTGTTCGAGAACCCTTCGTATGAACGAACCTCTTGGTATCTTTTGTTGTTGGGGGCCATCTCCTCACCCTTCGCCATGTTGACGGGAAGCCTCACCTGGTGGATCAATTACCGCCTCAAACCCTCCCATTTTGTGAAGAGAAAGATCGAGCTTTCCGTTCTCCTTCTCGCCTTCGAAATCATTCTGATCGTCTGGAGATTATGGGAAGGGCCGATCTCAAGTCCTGTTTACTTCGTCATGGTCTTCCTTCTTACTCCTTTTGTGGCCCTTTTGGGTTACTACGGAGGACAGTTGACTTTCCCTGAGGGAGGATGACCGGAAAGGAAAAAAAGATGGAAGAAGTGATTTCAGCGAAAAACATCGGCCTTCGAGGCGTCAAGGTCGCGGATACCAAGATCTCGGATGTGGACGGCGAAAGAGGAAATCTGATCTATCGAGGATACCATATCTGCGACCTCGCAAGCCATTCGACCTTTGAGGAGGTCTCTTACCTTCTCCTCATAGGCGATCTTCCCACCTCGGAGGCCCTGAAGACGTTCAAGGAAGGGTTGATTTCAGAAAGGGCCGTTCCTCAAACCCTTCACGAGTGGATGAAGAAGATGCCTTCCACGACCCAACCGATGGATGTGCTTCAGGCCGCCATTCCGATCCTTGCAGGCTATGATCCTGAACTGAGGGATGAGACGAAGGAGGCCAACTTGAGAAAGGCGCTGAGGCTGATTGCAAAAGTTCCCAACGTCGTTGCGTCGTGGGAACGAATCCGAAAAGGCCTGGATCCCATAGCGCCCTCTTCGGATCTCAATCATGCAGGAAACTTTCTCTACATGCTGTCCGGTATTCCGCCTACCCCTGAGATCGCCAGGGATTTTGACATCTGTTTGATCCTCCATGCCGAACATTCCTTTAATGCCTCCACCTTCGCGGGCCGTGAGGTGGCCTCCACCCGGGCCCACCTCTATGCCTCCGTGGCCGCTGCGGTGGGAGCCCTCTCGGGAGAACTTCACGGAGGGGCCAACAGTGAGGTGATGAGAATGCTTAACGAGATCGGAGAGGTGGAGCGGGTCCGTTCTTGGGTTTCTCAAAGGCTACGCACGGGAGGAAGGATCATGGGCATGGGGCATGCGGTGTATCGTACCGAAGATCCGAGGGCAACGATCCTTCGGGGCATTGCTAAAAATCTTGCGAATCGGGCAGGAAACCCCAAATGGTTCGAGCTGAGCCAGGCCATTGAAGAGGCGACGAAAGAGGAGTTCAGGCGCCTCAAGGGAAGGGAGATTTATTGCAATGTCGATTTCTACAGCGCCTCCGTTTACCACATGATGGGAATCCCAACGGATCTTTTCACCCCGGTGTTTGCCGTCTCGAGGATCTCGGGATGGGCTGCCCACATCATCGAGGAGAAGTTTGCAGAGGCTCAACCCAAACCCGAACTCTATCGGCCCGACGCGGACTACGTTGGAAATTACTGTGGCCCCCAGGCATGCGAATACATCCCCATCGAGAAGCGCCATGGTTATTAGCATGCTCACATTAGTCTGGACAAACCCAGGGAAAATAGATCTTCCTCTCCCCTTGTGGAGAGAATTGAGGTGAGGGGGCAGTTCCAAGAGAACACCGAGCTCCCCCCGCCGAGGCAGGAAAATGAGATGTCTGTCATGTCTAACTTGAGAACATTAGTGGTCCAAATTCCGATCTTGAAGTTGTCATTGCGAGGGAACCGAAGCAATCTTGTCTTTTGAGAGATGGTCTTTGAGAGCGAGATTGCCACGCACCTTGCAGGTGCTCGCAAGAACCTGATGAGAAAAGGCTTCCCGTTTCTAAACCGGGAATGGGGCTTAAAAAGGCCGAGTCAGGGGCGGTACCCGTGAAATACTCTATTTTGCGTGAAAAAATACAACGAATCCCCCATTTACTGCTTTGGCCATTCTTTTAAAATGGAGCTCAGGCGAGAAGGAGGATTTTGGAGGTTGACCGTTGGGTGAAGTGGATTGAAGGAAGGTCGGGATAGGAGAGGCCGATGGGGATGACGCTTTCAGAGAAGATCTTGAGTGACCATGCGGGAAGAGAGGTTCGTCCCGGGGAGGTTGCCGTCGTGAGCGTCGATCTCGTCTACGCCCAGGACGGAACGGCTCCTTTGGCGATAAGAAAATTTCAGGAGATGGGGTTTGAAAAGCTTCGTAACCCAAAGAGAACGATCTTCTTTCTTGATCATGCTGCCCCGAGCCCAAGATTCGAGCTGAGCAACGATCATGCCTTTATAAGAGGGTTTGCAAAGAGGACGGAAAGTCGAGTTTCGGATGTGGGAGAAGGCATTTCTCATCAGGTGGTGGCTGAGAGCGAAGTTGCCCCGGGAGAGGTCGTGATCGGAGCCGATTCCCATACCTGTACCGGAGGCGCACTGGGGGCCTTTGCCACAGGGGTTGGCTCAACCGATGCGTCCGTGGCCATGGCGCTGGGAAAGATCTGGTTGAGGGTGCCCGAGACGATTCAGGTGGTTGTGGAGGGAAGGCTTCCTGTGGGCGTTTTCGGGAAGGATATCATTCTTCACCTGATCGGAAAGATAGGGGCTGCGGGTGCCACTTATAAAGCTTTAGAATTTATCGGCGATACGATTGAACGCCTCGATATGGCTGGTCGACTGACGATCGCCAATATGGCTGTCGAGGCAGGCGCCAAGGTCGGCCTTTTCCCTTCGGATGAGATGACAAGAACTTGGCTGACCCGGATGGGGAGACCCGATCACTTCAAGAAACTGTTTCCCGATCCCGATGCCTCCTATGAAAAAACCGTCAGGATCGATGCCCAAGGGCTCAAACCGACCATCGCTTGTCCTCATCAAGTCGATCACACCCAAACGATTGACGAGATTGGGGAGATCCGAGTGGATCAGGTCTACCTTGGGACCTCTTGTAACGGGCGGTTGGAAGATCTCCAAATCGCAGCCCACATCCTAAAGGGAAAACGAGTACATCCCGGAACCCGTCTGATCGTGACGCCAGGGTCCCGGAGGGTCTATTTGGAAGCCTTAAAAGAGGGGATCATGGAGACCCTCCTCGAGTGCGGGGCTTTGATCCTGCCTGCTGGCTGTGGCGCCTGTGTGGGGCTCCATGAAGGCGTTTTAGGAGATGGGGAGGTTTGCCTGGCTACCCAGCCTCGAAATTTCAAAGGGAGGATGGGAAGCCCCCAATCATTCATCTATTTAGGGTCACCCGCGGTAGCGGCCGCGACAGCCATCGAGGGGAGGATCGCCGACCCGAGAAGGTATCTCTAAAAGGATCGAACATGAAAGGTCACGTTTGGAAGTTGGGCGACGGCATCAGCACGGACCATATCATCCCAGGGCGCTATTTCTTTCTACGTTCTAACCTCCCCGAGCTCGCCAAACACCTTTTGGAATATGAAAGGCCAGGCTTTTCGGAAAAGGTTTCACCAGGAGATTTCCTCGTCGCCGGTGAGAACTTCGGCTTGGGGTCCAGTCGAGAGCATGCCGCCATCGTGATCAAGATGAACGGCATTCAGGCGGTGTTGGCGAAGAGCTTTGCCCGGATTTTTTACAGAAACTGTTTCAACAACGGGTTGCCTGCTATCATCTGCCAAAGCGAAAAATTCGAAGAGGGTGACCTCATTGAGCTCTTCCTGGAAGAGGGAAAGGTGATCAATCACACTCGAAATGACGTGATTTTTTTCCCTCCTCTTCCGAGGGTCATGAAGAGGATATTGGACGACGGGGGCCTCGTAGAACATGTGAGGAAGCACAAGGACTTGATCTTGCCTTGACGTCCTTATTGCAGGCGGAGACGGAAGTGAAGCTAAGAATCTTTCGCTTTGACCCTACAAGGGATGAGAGACCGCGCTTTCAAACCTACGAAGTGGAGGCCGATCCGATGGACCGGCTTCTCGACTGCCTGAACCGCATCCGGTGGGAGCAGGATCCGACCTTATCCTTCAGGTGGTCCTGCGGCCACGGAATCTGCGGGTCGGACGGGATGAGGATCAACGGAGTTTGTGGGCTGGCCTGTCAAAAGTTGGTTAAAGACCTCGAAGGAGAGGTCCTTGTGGAACCTTTACCCGTATTCAAGGTGGTGAAAGATCTGGTGGTGGACCTCGGTCCTTTTTTCGAGAAATATCATTCCATGAAGCCTTATCTCATTACGAAAACGCCGCCCCCTGAAAGAGAACGGAGGCAAGGGCCTGAGGACCAACAACTTATTGAGGATTCCATCCGATGCATCCTCTGTGGCTGTTGCACCGCCTCGTGCCCGGTCAATCAGAATCAGGAAACAGAGAGCTATGTGGGGCCAGCAGCGCTCGTTCGCGCTTTCCGATATCTCTACGATTCTCGAGACGAGGGATTTGAAGAGAGATTGGCCGTCCTCGATCGGAAGGATGGGGTGTGGGGATGCCAAACCCATTGGAAGTGTACAGAGGTCTGTCCCAAAGAGATCCCCGTCACAAAAGAGATTGGGTTGATCAAGCGCCGCCTCTATGAAAGGAAACGTTCACCGTAACGAGGCGGGGATCTGTCTTCCCATGCCAGTGAACAGGGGGGAAGGCCACAGCCTTGCGAGTCCGCTCCTCTACGAAACCGCCTCTCGAGACGGGAGATTGCTTCGGCACTTCGTGCCTCGCAAAGACGATAAAAAAAAGGCCTCGCAATGACGATGAAAAAGGCCTTGCAATCACGATAAGAAAAGGCCTCGCAATGGCGA
>Ga0078972_1004803_pt1 | contig 35896 bp, 48 predicted proteins | sample YelNatPaOPGAMG01_FD_67568 | JGI IMG/M metagenome (GOLD analysis project Ga0078972, IMG submission 67568) | Hot spring thermophilic microbial communities from Obsidian Pool, Yellowstone National Park, USA - OP-RAMG-01 (SPADES assembly) (version 2) | ecosystem: Environmental > Aquatic > Thermal...
AATATAACCAGTGTAGGCAGAATAGCATTGTTTGACACTGCTATATCTGAGTCTTATGAAGGACTTACTGGAGAACCAGCGCTTGACGCTTACAAACAGGTTCCTGCTTGGACAACTGTTTGGCCTTCTGACCTTTCTGCATCTAACGTGCAGGGAGGCGTTGCATAACCTTTTGCTAATCGCTTAATCCTCTTCTCCCTTTTGGTGGATGACCCGGTGGCCGGTTACAACAACCAACCCACCGGGTCTTTCCTTTTTTTACTAGTTGTTTTCAACAATAACTTGTCTTGACAGAATACAAGTTTCTAGTTATCTTTAGTTTAGAGATAACATGGAGGATACCTATATAGTAGTGTTGAAAGACCCAACAAAGAATCCTATTGCTGAATATTGCCCCGCAGTACGGGTTGCTGAGCGATGGCATCAGGTTGATATAGCTGGTCAATGGAGAGACCCTGGATATACATTTAAGGTTAATTCAGAGTCTAAACCAAAGTATTTAAAAGATTTGATTAGACTAGGTCTGGTAGTGAAGACAGATTCGGAGGAAACAATGTCTTGGGTGGTAACTAACAAATCCAGGTTTAATGTCGCTTTCGAAGGTAAGTATCTTAAGCCTAATGAATCTATACACCTAGCAGAGCTTACTGAACCTGTTATGAGGCTTATTAACGCCGGCAAACTTGTTTGTTCTTCTTCCAAAGAGCTAAGCTGTGAATATTTCTTTGAAACTGCACCTTTCACAGTTGAGTTTGTTCCAATACTTGATCTAAAAGAATTAAATCACGATCAATTGACGGCATTTTTGACTGATTATGGTATAGAGTTTGATCCAACTATGTCAATTGAACAGTTGCGAGAGTTGGCACTTTCACATTTAGAGAAGGCGGCTTAAAATGACAAAGACTAGATTCAGACAGGATGAGTTGGCTTATTGGGATCTTTATTTCAAAGATAAAAACGGGAACTACGTTTGGCCTGAGAAATTTTCAGCTGATATTTATGACTCTGATGGTAATCTTCAGACCAATGTAGCAGAGAATGGTGATGTGAGTTACTCACAAAAAACCGATTCTAATGGTCACAAATGTATCCACATAAGTAAAATACCAATTGATAATTACTCTGAGGGAGTTGTTACTATAAAATCCAAAGTAACTATTGATGGTCTTAGCAAAGAGGTAAGTGAGTCTGCGTTTGAGGTATCGTTTTATACACCTATAAACTCTATAGGTGTGGATTCTATGGTCAGAAAAGTCAGAAGGTTCCTTAGAGATCATAAGGAGCTTAATGAACTTCTAGGGGACTATGAATCCACAGATGAGTCTATCAAAGAAGCTATCAGAGAAGCTATATCTGATTACAACACTGAGCCACCTTTAATTGAATCGATTTCTCTGAATAGTTTTCCTTCAGGTGCTGATGGGATATTAGTTTTAGGGGCATCTTATCACATACTTAATTCTGTTTTAAATTGGAGAGCCAGAGAAGGGCTTCCGTTTTCTGATGGTAAGATGAACATGGACCCAATAGGCGGTCCTGCAAATGCACAAAACAATAGATTACAGACACTCTATCAGATTTACAAGGATCGTCTAAGAAGATTTAAGATGCTTAGAAATATTGATTCAATGTATGATTCTGTTGAATGGTTATATGATACTTGGTTTTATTTTTAGTAAAAGGAGGTTAACATGGGTAACGAGAATACAATTAATAATGAGAACCAGGAATTGACAGAGACTCAACCGGTAGAACAGACTCCTGAACCTTTGCCAGATTTAAGCATGTTTTCAGGAGATCAGGAACGAGAGGCATTAGAAGACGGCATTTTGAAGTATGGCGGATTGCTAGATGCTGCGGACAAGGTGAGTAATATTCTTGCAGGATCAATACTCGGCCAAATTGATTCCAAAGCAGCTGAAGAACAGACCCTTGAGGATGTGGCTGCCCAACTTGGAGAGATGCTTGCTGTAAGCATTTACACAGATCTACTTTATGGCTATCCGCAAGAATGAAAACAAAAGTGGTTGTAAGTGACGAAAATGGGGACCTGTTAATATTTGAATTTGTGGTTCCTGAGTGTTCTTGTGCGCACACAAAAGAACAAGGGCGTAAAGAATTTTTCAGACTGTTCGGCAATGAATATGCAGCTTTCTGTTCTCATTGTGGGAAAGAACTGGTAAGAACTAAACCAATTGAGACAGCTAGTTCAACATTATAAGAAATGTGATTCTAGGGGCAATTATAGATGACATTAGAAAAACAAATAAGTTATTCTCAAGCAACTCTTAATCCAGAAACTGAACTGGAAAAGTTTGAGAATAATTCAAAAATAAGGCTCAAACCTTTGAATAATCTTGGTGCTCTTTGGCATTGTGATGATACTGATGGGTATGTTTATGGTGATTCAATTTATACGATTTCAATTAAAGATACCTGTTATGGTTTAAGACTTCACGCAATAGGTGGATATACTTATACTCAAACAACAACAAAAAAGCTAGGGACAAGAGCGGTTGTAAGTTATCGTGGTGGGTTAGCTGGTCATCTACCAGCTGATATTTTACAAAATCCCCCTAAATCTTGGACTGTAGAACTATTTTTCAGATGGGATGATATATTATATGCAGGCAATTATTTTTTATTCGGTCAATGGGATAATCTCCGTGATCAAGGAAAACTTTGGAGGTTAGTAGCTACTACTGATGCTACTGCTAATACTATTACTGCTCTTATTTTTGAGATGTATGATAGCACTGACACTTTAAAGAGTTTTACTGTTACTTTAGGAACTCCGCTTCAACCAAATACTTGGTATCACATATCAGCTAGTTATAATTCAGAGACAGGTATTGCTAATATATTTGTAGATGGAACAAGTATAGGTTCTCAAAATCTAGGCATAATGAGGTCAAGCCCGAATAAACAGGCATTGACTTTTCATTGTATAGTTCAGAACGGGTCTTTAAATCAAGCATCAGTTTATAATAATAATTTTTATGATGAAATTTGTATTTGGAATTATGCCCGCTCTGCGAATTTTACTCCGCCTACTTCTCCAATTATCCCATTCAGTATAACTCATCCGACAGCAACTGTTATATTGGATAGCGGGTATATAGACACTAATTGGAATGTTAATTCTTTGACATTTTTTGATGAAACCTATTGGAATTCAGGTAATCTTAAAATCAGAGGATCCGCCGGAAATACAGAACCAACATTATCCGGCGACCCAATGACACTAGCTGAGTTCAGGAACTATGGTTTTATGACTGGGCGGTATCTCAAACTAGAATTCACTTTTATCTCTGATGGAAATCAGCAGGTAGAATTAACAGCGGGAGATATAGAGTTTAGTATTGCAGGTCCGTCCAAACCGGTAATCAGCAATTTTTCAAGGAATGGAGATACAGGGTCTTGCGAGGTATCAGGTGTAGACGATGATACCATAGTTTATGCTTATTGCCGTAAAGATTTTGATCCGCACTGCCCGAAGAAACTCATTGGGCAACGCATTGGAAACGGGACAATTACTCTTGATTATTCTCAGTTTAAGATCAATCTTGGAAGTGGTTTGGGCAATATAGAGCTATATTATCCGGGCAAGACTTATCTTGTTGCATATAAGAACGGGCTCTGGAGCGCAGACTCTGATTATGCAGAGCCGACATTTTTTACCTTTGACGCTCCGACAATTTCAAACTACAAACGCACTGCATCCACCGCTACATTCACGGTATCTGGTATGACTACAGGAATGAGGATGCTTGTGATGTGGACTGATGTCAACAACGAAATACAATCTCTGATGATCACTGAAGATGGGAATTATGAGATAACCGGGCTGAGACAGGACTGGAATTATACTTTTATTCCTATCCTTAATCCTGTCTCTGGTCAAATAGGTTTCGCTTTACCATTCGGGGATACTCCAACGACTCCACCGACAACCGGACCGATTAAAGAGAGGATAGTTCAAAATATCGTTGACACCCTCGCCGGGATAAAGCCGGCTTATGGATATTATACAGATGTCAAGGAAGTTGAGAGGATTAAGCGGTCTATGAGTGCAGGTGCGGTTGGGGATCGGCTTGGCAAGTCTTTATTTCCGCATCTATTTGTGATTATCCAAGAAGAGTCTACGCTTGCGCAAATTCTCCACGCAGATTTCGGGTATTCTGACCAGCAGTTGAATATACTAATTTGCGGATGGCTGGATGATGACGAGATAGAGGAGGCTTGCACCAAACTGATAAGCGATATTGAAAAAGCCTTATTAGCGGACATCACACGCGGAGGTTTAGCGTGGCTGACTGAAATAAAATCCAAGAATTGGGAGGTAGACGAGAGCAAGGTTATTAAGCAACAACCGATGGGCTTGATTTATATCTCGGTTGTGGTAAAATATAGACATAAGTATGGAGACCCAAATACTCAATAAAGGAGGAAAAGAAAAATGGCAGTAAATCCTGTAAGATTATCGGCAAAACATCAGCTGGCTATTGCTCTGGAAACTAGTCCCGGAGTAATGGAAACTCTGGACGAGGGCGATGTGCTCTTCATCCCGAACGAATTATCATTCAAAACAGAACTGGATCAAAAGGAACGGAAACTGGTCAAGCCTTTTCTTGGGGCAGACCCCCCTACTCCAGGTCTTAAAAAGTGCACCGTGAGCATAAGTCTTGATATGATTGGCTCTGGAACGCCTACAACGCCACCTCCGTGGGCAATCCTGATGACCTTGCTAGGTTTTAAGGGATCGGCAGGCACTAATAAATATACTTGGACGCTGGAAAGCACCCCAGCTATAGCTACCGCAACCGTCTGGTCAAACCGGGGCGGACTACGGCGTCGTGGAAGGGGCTTATGTGCGGTTTCTGGGAAAATTTCTGGCGAAGTTGGGAGACCTGCGGAGTTAAGCGTAGAGCTTCAAGGGGCTTATGATGGGTATGAGGACGCAGAGCCTTTTAGCCAAACCCTCCCTCGTCCAGTTCCACCTGTAGTCAATGCTGGAGCGTTCACGCTCGGAGGGTCATACTCTCCATTCATCAGCAAATGGGAGCTTACTATTGCAAACACTTTGGCGTGGAGGATCAAGCCGGATGCGTCTTCATTGATTTATTTTACGGAGATTACATCCAGAAGATTTTCCGTAACGCTTGCACCAGAAATAGAAGCCCTCTCTACCCGTGATTGGCTGGACTCTCTTGAAAGTATGACAGAGGAAGCGTTAGAGATCACGATAGGGTCAGAAGCTGGCAATAAGTTCAGGATTACGGCGCCGAATGCGGTAGTGGTAAAGGCTGGAGAGGAAAACGATGAAGAGGGCAAGATGACAGATGCAGTGGAGCTTTTGCTTACCCCATCATACGAGACCGGCGGGAATGACGAGATTACTATAGAACAATTATAGGAAAGGAGAAAGCCGATGGAAAAACCGAATATCATCTTATTACCGGGGCAGAGCAGGAATTATACACCTGAAGAGTATATGTCTCTGCCAGAAGCGCAACGCCCAGTATTTAGGATCACATCCTTGACTGTATCCCAAGCGATTGAGTGTCGGAAAAGAATGGGTGCGATTATCAAGCCAAGAGACAAGGACGATCTTGACGCAATTACTCTGGAGTTCTATGTCTGGGTATGCGACAAGGGAGTTCTTGGATGGTCAAACCTTCGGGATGAAGCTGGAAACATATCCAAGCTGGAGAAGCGAACCGGTCCCGAAGATATTGACTTGATACCATTTAGCCTAATTCTAGGACTGGCGCACGCCATCCTGATTACATCTGGGATCATAGCTGAACCAAAAAAAGAGAATGGCTCTCAGTCGCCCTCGGATACTATCTTGGAAAAATCAACCTCACCTGCGACGGATGCCCCGTCAAGTGGCGAGAGCGTCTAGGGTGCGAGAGGGAGACTGATGAGCCGGTCTATAATTTTGCTCGGCTATTCCCTATCTATCGCTGTCCTGTTCGGTATATGGATGATGGGACGATTGAAGATTTTCTCCGTCTTGTGTCCCAAGTTGATAAATATGGAGTCTGGCCAGCAGAAGGCGGTCCCGCCCAACAGACAGCGTGGTTCTGGTATAATTATTGGGAGTTGCGATGGATGATAAACCAAGTCCATACACTGGAGGCAAAGGAAGATGGCGGTTAGCGAAGAGGAACTCAGGTTTATTATTAGCGCAGTTGATAATTTTAGCGTAACGCTGGAAAAATTCCAGACCAAGCTTAAACAACAAGATGCTGGCGTCAAATCTCTTTTCCCAACCTTCTCTGCTTTTGGAAAAGGCATTTCCTCTTTGACTTCAGCCATCACCGGCGTAATTAAACCCGCAATGATAGTGAGCGCAACCATTGCAGGATGGGCTTATTCTTTTGAAAAAGTTGCTGGAGCAGTATTGACAACCGGAGAGCGTTGGCAACGATTCAGAATGAGTCTTATCCAGTCGCTTGGCAGTGCAGAAGCGGCCGAAGAGGGGCTTAAGATGGTTCAAAGAGCCGCTGAGAATATGTCCGAAACAGAAGAGACTGTAATTGCGGCTTTTGTCAGAATGGCTCCGATAATGCAAATGAATGAAAAAAGATTGCAAGGTCTATCTGGCGCGGCCGGTAGTTTCGGAATGAGTATGGAGCTAATGGCTGAACAAATGCACCGCTTTATCGTGGGTGGTATTGGAGCCGCAGACTTGCTTCGGGAAAGGGGGGCATTTGTAGTTCTGCAACGCCAAGCGCAACAGCTTGGAATTCAGTGGGAGAAAATGAGTCGCCAGCAGAGGGAATTACTCGCCACTAAATTCATTGAGGAATATGCCGCCGCTGGAAGAATGGCTCTTTATACTTGGTCTGGGTCTTGGGCGGGGATTATAGATTATGTAGACAAGTTCAAGAAAATGGTAGCTGATGCTGGTTTCTATGATAAAATGGTCGGATTGACTAATGTTATATACGAAGAACTCAAGAAAGTATTTCAAACCGATAGCGTAAAAGAGCTTGCTAAAATGGTGTCCACTTTCCTTTGGGATACTGTCAAGATTGTGGGATACACTTGTGCATTCATTAAAGACGCTGTCGTTCTTATAAAGAATTATATTTATGCCCATTTGATAAATCCAGTTAAAATAGCGGTGGACGCGTTGCTTCTTTCCATCTCATCTGCTATTGCCGGGGTCCTTACTGTGGCTAACAAGGTGGTTCAGCATCTTCCAGGCGTCTCTAAAGAATTTAAGAATTCTCTTGCTGGTATAACTCAAGAGTGGCAAGGGAAAATGAAAACAGCGGCAGGGATGTTAAAAGAAGAAACCGTCAACCAAATGGACCTTTTGCGAGGCGGTTTGCAAAGAGGGATGGGGGCGATGTATGATTTCTACGACATCACTAGTCAAGTGCCTGGAAAGATTAAAGAAGCCAGCGTGTTTATGGCGCAACAAGCAGATATAATCAAGAAAAACAGAGAAGAGACCGAAAAATTTCTGCGTGCACATGATAAAATCTACGACAGAGAGATGAAAAAACTGGACGAACTGAAGGCAAAAAAACAGATCACCGATGAAGAGTATGAGGCAGAGCATAGGAGGCTACTTGCTGAACACTATAAGAGAGAAGAAGACGCGCGAGATAAAGATGTGAAGTCGCTTAAAGAACATCAAAGAGAGATGCAAGAGGCTTGGGAAAAATACTATAAAGTTGTTGAAGATTTAAGGACTCCAAAAGAAAAGCTGGAACAGGAATACAATGAGAAAATGATGGCGATTGATAGAGCAGAAGAGGTGGCGAAAGAGGAATTGGAGAAGGAAAGAGAAAAGGCTGAGAAGAGTGGAAAATTCAATGAAAAAGAGTTTAATGAAAAGCTTATCCAGTTGCAAAACGAATTTAATGAACAGCGCATTCGTTTAATAGAAAAATATGATAAAGAGAAGGCGGCGCTTTCAGAAAGAGAATATCAGGACGAATACGGGGATTTTCTCAGGCTCCACGATCAGCTTTTAGACGAGCAAACGAGATACGAAGAAGAATACAAGAAAAATCTTGCTATTCTTGAGGCGGCTCAAAAGTCTTCTGATGAAACAATAGCTAAACAAGCCACTGAAGATTTGGTGAAATTAAATGCATTAAGAGAGCAAAAGATGCAGGAATTCTATGAGAAACAGCTTGCCGATATTGAAGCTATTCACGAGGATCTCAAATCGGAAGAGGAAAGACAACTGGATGAACAAGCGAAAGAACTAAAAAGGCGAATAGATACCTTGCAAGAGGCTCTGAAAGAGCCGACAAAATATCAAGGACTGAACATAGAACAGACCAAAGCAGACCTTGATGCTCTTAATAAACAATATATTCTTGCTACCTCTAAAGGAATGAAAATATGGAACAAATATGCCGAGTCTATTGATATTGTTTTTACCGCTATTGGCAAAACTTTCGCCAAAATGACGATGCAACTGCTTCGCGGGAAAGAAATAAGTGGAGAGAAATTATTAAAATTCCTTGTAAAAGAGCTTCGGGCGCAAGCTATAGCCAAAGGTCAAGAGCTGATCATTGACGGTGTCAAGACCGTCCTTATAGGGCTAGCTCAAATGGCGATAACTAAAGGCGCTGTCGGAGAGGATGCTGTAGCAATAGGTGGTGAAGAGATTGCTACGGGAACAGCGATGGCTGGGGGTGGTGTTCTGTTGGGCAATCTGGCTGGTCTAAAAGGTGGCAAAGGTGGCAAAGGTGGCGGTGGGGGCGGTGGTGCAGGTGGTTATACCGGTCCGACAGAAGAGGATAAAGGGCATCCACATCGGTCGGCGCATTATGTTTTCAAGGCGGGTGAAGGGATAGTGCTGAACGAGAGAGAGTTGACCAAGCGCATTCTTCGGCATACCCGCAAGGCATTCAGGTCTAATGTCACTGTGGAGGTTGTATGACAAGTCCAGCAAAATTCTGGCTTGAAAATCTTGTCCCGATGGCGACTATAACTGCCACTTCGGAGAATGGGGAGAACCTTGCGGATAATCTCAAAACTTGGCGCTCATATTTGATTTGGGAGGCAACATCGGGCGACGAGCAGACATTAAAATTTGTCTTCAATGAAAATGTTGCGCCAGAAGCCTGCCTGATTTACGGGTCAAACCTTAGCGGGAAAACGCTAACAGTTGCCTACTCTGACAACGATTTGGACTGGACAACTGTAGGGACTCTTAATGTAAATGCGCGTGGCTCTGGCTATCTGAATATCTCCACTGCAGGCGAGCATAAGTATTGGAAAATTATCATTCCGCCAGTTTCAGTTCCAGCGCAGATCGCTATCGTTTATCTTGGCTCGGAAATAGAAGCTCCGACTTATTTTGAGGTTGGGAGCTTTGATCCCCTTGCCTATTCGGTGGAAGCCCGTGCTCTATGGAGTTTGGGCGGGAAACGGTTGGGAACGACTGAGAAAATTCGGAAGCGGAATTGGACATTGAGTTTCACTCAATTCCCTACCGCGTGGGTAGATACTTATTTTGAGAGATTTATGGACGCCGAAGCTATGCTGTGGTGCTGGGAGCCGGACGAGTATATCTCGGACATCTTTCTGGCATTCATAGTTCCAGACCAAAAGAGAACTGCTCCATTTTCGGGTCCGGGTAGACGAGATATGGTGATTGAATTGGAGGGAGAGTATGCCTGATTTGAAATACTCCCCGTGTTGGTTGGTCAAGATTTTCCTGCCGTATTGCGCAAATACCTTTGGAGTATCCCCCTGCACTGCCACTGGGCAGATATGCTATTATACATACTTTACTTGCACTGATAAGACGCACTTTTCGCCAACTACCAGAGAGGTTCGGCTTTGCACGCCGAACTGGATTTATGCTGGCGTTGAGGGGTATTTGCCGTTGGTAGGTGAAGTTAATAATAACTCTGCGGAGTTAAATTATAATGATAATAGGCTTGAGTTCGCAGATTTGGACTTGATTTGCGCAGATGATGCCCCGCTTCCAAAAGCTAACCCTGACAAGAGCGTGTCCAGATTAGAGAACGCTGGAACTTATCTCCGAAATCTCTTTACCCGGCATAACAACTGGCATAAGGCAGAGATTGAGGTCTATTTTGGGGATGCTACAGACCCGATTGAAAAATTTGAGAGGATATTTGTAGGCGTGCTTGAAGAGATTGAGTATCAGTCGGACTATGCGGTTCGGATTTCTGCTAAAGACATCTTTGGAAAAGAGAACGCCAAGAGCCATAAAAAGACAGACGATAAATGCACGCTTAAGGCAGACTATTCTGGTGGTCAGGTTCTGGAGCTTTATCACGGGCATAAGTTTGAGGAAGCTGGCATCGTTCTTGCGGACGGGAAATATATCAAATATAAAGGCAGGTCTGATGAAGGCGACCATTGGCATTTATTGAACTGTGCGTATTGTTTCGGAAGCTCTGGGACAATAACTGCAGGGACTAAAGTCCAGCTGGTTCTGGTTTATGAGCGTGATGGTGGGCATAGTGTAGGGAATGATAATAATAAGGGCTTCCCAGTTGATTGGTGCATAGTGGATTTGTTGGCGCGGAGTAAAATAAACCTACTTACCAGACTTGAATGGCGGGAAATGGACGCCACACTGGATGGGGATATAACAGCCGATGCGACTACTCTGGTATTATCCAGCGCAACCGGCTTCCCGGATCAAGGTATTATTCGGATTGAGGATGAGATTATCATTTATACCGCAAAGAGCGGAAACAATCTCTATTGGCCGGATAACCCTTCTGCGGGACAAGATGCCCCTTTATTCCATAAGCGTTTCAGGGGGGCTTGGGGATCAGAAAAGAAATCTCATTCCAGTGGCGCAAAGATTTATATCCCGCAGATCACTTTTAAGGCAAATCAGGCATTAACATCTTGGGAATTAAAGCGCAAGCTCTGGGAACAGAAGGAAATCTTGGACTTAATCAATGAAATTCAGGCTTGCACGATGGCGTATGTAGTGCAAAATTCGGCACATAACATTGAACTGAAGCCGTTAGCGCAACCCGCTCCCGGAGACTCGGTCGGTGAATTTACAGATGATATAGCGATTATGAGTGACCCTGCACCGGAATTGATAAACGACCAAGAAGAGAGAGATACTGCGGTAGTATGTTTTTATAAGCCGGTTGCTGGTGAAGACGGGGATGATCCGGGTGAAACCCCGAAAAACTATTTACATCAGTATGTCTACGACGACGGCTCTCTGAATAATGATAATTATTTCCCTGAGCGGAAGGAAAAAATTATTTTCGCCCCGTGGTTATGGCGTGAAACCGAAGTCTCTGCGATGGTTCAACGATGGCACGCAAGATTTTCATTAGGGACAGAGAAGCTCCGAATAAATGTCCCTGCATTTGCGGCGGAGGGGTGGATAGGTGATTTTGTGCGAGTCACTAGCGCATACTTGCAAGGGGTAACCGGTGCGCCACTTAATCGGAGGCTATGCCAAATTATTAGTAGAGCGGATAAGGGGGACTCTGTTGAAATGGTAGTTGCTGATGTTCGCTTGACCAAGCGATATATGTATTGGGCTAAAGAGCATCCGACTCTAGCGCAGAATTTGTCAGAAACTGGAGAAGGCGAAGAGGTTTTAGTGCCTTTGATAAATCAGCCTAATTATAACTCTGCGATTTATTTTGGTAGCGGAGCTATGCGTGATTGTGAAACTATCGGACAGACTTTTACATTAACCGAAAACACTCATCTCGGCAGGATCACAGTCAACATAGAACCATACAACAACCTCGCTACTATCTGGTTAAAGCTATATGATGCCAATATGAATTTATTAGCAACAGTGCAGTCTAATTCACAATATACTGGAGAATTTGATTTGGATATAGAGCTTAATCCTGGAACCTATCGTATGGAAATTTATCTGACAGGTTTTCCTTATCCGCCTTCAGATGAAGATGTTTATTTAGCTAATTATTCCAATGAAAATCCTTATACTGGCGGAGTGATGTATAGAGATAATTCCCCTCAAAACTCGGATGATTTAGCGTTTTCTATTGAAAAACTTGAGCTTCAAGTGAATGTTCTAGTTCAGCTTAATGCGAATACATATCAAGATAGCGACTTAAATGCATCGGGAGTAATCCAGATTGAAAATGAATTAATAAAATATACCGGGAAATCTCTGAATGGGTCAGTGCTTACTTTGACCGGGTGCACAAGAGGATGGAATGGCACTACGCCTGCATCTCATACCGCTGGACGCATAGTGGCGTTTCTGTATTGCTCGTTCACTGGGGCTTGCCAGAATGCGCACGGTTCTTGGTGTAATGATAAAGAAGGGTTGCATAGTGCAGGTTTGATCGGTGCAAATGGATGGCTTGACGGAGACCAAGATATGGCTTATTATTGGCAATAGGGAGGTTTAAGATGGGATGGCAAGATATAGAGTTTAGTGAAATCGCGGCGGAAGCGGCCGCTTCCACTACAACGATGAACAAGATTAAAGGCAATCTGGAATACTGCAGAAAGCAATCAAAAGTCGGCTCTCTATTGTTATCAACTTATGATGAAAAAGCTTGCGCTTCTGGAACAGATTGGCAGAATGTTTATACCGATTATATGATTAGACTTCCCATTGATGCGAAAAGTATCTCCGCAAGGATTGATTGTCAAATCACCCCAGAGAACGCGTCAGATCGTCAGATTAGGATTGGGCTTTATTACTCTGGCGGATGGAACAAAAACTCCAGCGCATACAACTTGGGCGGGGACGGTTGGCGAAAAGTTTTAATTGAGGATTTAGATGTTTCAGATATTCCTGCGGGCAACATCCTGATGCGCATCCAAATGAAGGCTAGCAATGGAAATCTCTGCTTTGTGCGGGGGGTGAATGTATGGATAAGCGATGCAAAGGAGAGTGGATGATGATGCTTGAATTTATTATTCTAATCGCAACTGCTGGGGTTACCGGTTTGGGCGCATTCCTCTGGTGGAAAATCAACGGTGCTGTGCAAAAAGAGGATTGCGAAAAAATGATGAAATGCAATGATGAAAAACTTGACAAGCTCTTTGAGCGAACTTCCAGGTTTCAAGTTGACTTAGCGGAAACCAAAACTAATGTTGTCTGGATCAAGGAATTTTTAGAGAAGAATGGGAGACCCCATTGAAAATTTTGTTCAGATGTGTTATTTTTAAGTATTACCAGTTCTGCTGGATGATTATATTGAACTGAAAGGAGCAAAAAACCGAAATGTCTCACGGGAAACAATTGTGGCTGGTCGGACAATTTCGTTGGGCAACAAAAACCCTGCCAGATAGGTGGGAGTTTCAGGGAGTATTTGACTCAAAAGATAAGGCAATCAAAGCCTGCAAAACTGAATTATATTTCATTGCCCCTCTTATTTTGAATAAAGAATATCCAGCGCGTCCGGTAAAGATGAAAGGGGCTTACTATCCATTATCCAAACATAGATTGACGCGGGGTAGATCAACGGCCGATCACCTGGCTCATACCCAGGGCAAGGTGGGTTCAACTCCCGCCCCCGCTATCAGAAAGGGGGATCAATGAAAATAGTTATTGACCCGGGACACGGCGGAATAGACCCCGGAGCGGTGCATCTAACAATAAGAGAAGCTGATCTGAATTTGAAGCTTGCGCTTCAATTGCGCCGTGAACTTGATAATCAAGGTATAGAGAGCGTTCTAACAAGAGAGACTGACCGGGATTTGACACTTACTAAACGATGCGAGATAGAGAATGAGGTCAAGCCAGATGCTTTTATCAGCATTCATCACAACTCGGCTTCCGACCCGAATGCAAAGGGGTGGGAGATTTTTTATTATTCAGATAAGGGGCGAGAGCTTGCTGAATGTATTGCAGAACGATTGAAAATTATCTCTGATTTAACCAGCAGAGGGGTAAAGCACGAGAGTAAATCCCAGCACCCAAGCTTGTATGTTTTACATCATACAAAAGCTCCAGCTTGTCTAATAGAAGCTGGATTTATCACTAACTTCTTTGAATGCACTTTTCTGCAATCACTTGACGGCAGAGAAAAAATGGCGCAAGCTATTGCAAGAGGGATAAGGGATTTTCTGGTATGAGCAAGAAAAAAATAAGAGAGTGTCTTAAATGCGGGAAATTATTTATGAGTGAAGGAAACTGGAACCGGCTATGTGAAAGGTGCCGGAAAGAGAATAGTTTAATTTGGGGAGATATGTGCGATGAGAGAACGCTATCCAAAACGCTACCCCGCGTATTATCCCGTCTGGGACGCCAAATGGGGTAGGACTGAAGGGAGGCGCTATATGACCTTCTGGCAACTGCAGTGGTATCGGGTCAAGAAATTTTTCGCTGATCCGGTTCTGCGTTTGCTAACCTTCATCGTGCTGTTCTTGATTATCATTCTTCTTGTTTTTCTGTATTGCGGAGGTGTTTGATGGGTCTGCGCAGAGACCTGAATGATCTTGTGCGGGGTATGAATAATCGCTTGAGCATCAGCAGAACGCTTCTGCTGGTAGGTATAGGGCTAGTCTTTATCTATACCACTCTTATATTGAGCAGGATTTTGAACCTTAAGCCAGAGTTTTTCGTGCAGGCTTTGACAGGTGCGGTGGCTTTACTTGGCGGGATCGCCGCTTTACTTGGTGGAATTTATGGATGGGGGAAGTATCTGGACAGAAAAAACGGAGGAACAGATGGGAAAAAAACCGGGAAAAACCGACCTTGAGTATTTGAAGCGTCATTGTCCGCACTCTCATAAGGATGCCCAGAAGGCAATCAGTGAATATCTTAAACTGCACGGATTTGCCGTGTTTCAGGTGGGTATTCACGGCGGGATTACCATTGACCGGTTCGGGCGCAAGAAGAAAAATCAAGACGCTGGCGTCCCTGACCTGTTAGCAATAAACACCCGAGATATAGTTTTGGCGGGGATCGCACGCCCGGCATTTACACTTGGCTTGATGATTGAGGTTAAGACGCCGAATGATAAACCATCCCCAGAGCAGAAGGCTTTTCTGGAAAGCTGGCGTTCAGTGCGAGAGGTCAAGACTGGAGTTGCCCGTTCAGTGGAAGATATAATCGCATTGCTGGAGACGCCACCATTTTGTGCGGAGCCGGAGGTTAAATGAATGAAAATCCCTCTTCGGTTTAAGATTTATGCCGTCCTTTTTTCCTTCCTCTTTGGAGTCGCGGTCGGGATTTGGCTTGGCTGGAGCGGTTTTTTGCGGTTTTTCCCGCTACCAGAGCCAGTCCCGGCCGCGAATATAATCTGGAAAACTAAAACGATTACAGAGTTCAAGGATCGCTGGCGAACCAAAATAAAGCAGATACCGGGACCCGAAAAGGTGGTGGAGAAGGTAGTGGAGAAAGAGGTGCCGGGACCAATCAGGACAGAGATCATCTATTTGAAGCCGGGAGAGCATCCGACTACCTTTCGGAGGTGGAGTTTTAATTCATTTGAGCTATTTGGCGGGGTAGGCGGGGCATATCAACCGCAGGGGGCTTCATTGGCATTTGGCGGGGCTTTAGAGGGTAGGTATAGACCGGTTTGTTTGAATGGCGCCCGTTTTTCAGGGTGTTTAGAGGTTAATGCGGGTGGGATGGCTTTGAATTATGGCATTACAGAGGCAAGAATAGGCATAGGAGGCGTTCTGGAATGGCGTTAAGGTCTTTCCCTTATCCTGGGTCAAAAGCCAAGTTTATTGACCAGATTTTGCCACTTATTCCAAAACACGAATACTATTTTGAGCCGTTTGGAGGGTCGGGTGCGGTGCTTTTGAATAAGCCCCAAGTCAGGGTTGAGCTTTTCAATGATTTGAATGGAGCGATTATATGCTTTTTCAGGGTGATGTCAGACCCGAAAAGATACCCAGAATTTGAGCAGAGGATTTTAAGACTTCCGGGTCCAGACCAAAAGACTTTTGATTGGGCGGTTAAGACTACAGAGGAAATGTCTGCAGATGAAATGGAAATAGCCGTTGCTTGGTATTATAGAATAACCAAAGCATATGCGCTGAAAGATAAAAAAATCTGTTCAGTCAGAAACCCCTTTAATATCCTTCCATCTCTACCCTCCCTTCATTTAAGATTGCGGACAGTGAGCTTCTATCAAATGGACGCAATGGAGTTTATTAAAAAATTCTGCTATAAGCGGAATAAAAGCGAACCAGATAATAACTCTTTCTGGTATATTGACCCACCTTATCCAGAAGAGGTGGTGCCAGAAGTCAAACAGCTTTATTTGGTTCAATTCACGAATGAAAATCATCGGGAGCTTTTAGAGTTTATCAACAGCAAAATTGATGAGGTTAAATTCTTGATTTCTGGGTTTCATTGTCCGCTCTATGATGAGATGTTATCGTTTGATAAAGGCTGGAGGCTTAAAGAGGTCAAAACCCCATCCAGGATGTCTTGGCTAAAGAATAATGGCGGTCAGGCGAAGTTCAATACCGAGTGTCTCTGGTATAATTATCCTGTAGAACCCAACAGAGAGGAAGGTATGTATGGTAGATGTGATTGTGGTGGCGAGTGGATAATGAAAATGGGCGAGTGGGTTTGTTCTAACTGCGGGGCTAAACAAGAAGAAATTAGTTATATGGAATAGAGTGCCGATAGTGCGCCTATAATGAGCCGACTGCGTGCCGATGGTGCGCCGATGGTGCGCCGATGGTGCGCCGAATAAGAGGGGGGGGCGGATATATAGGGGGGGTAATAAATAATAATAATAATAATAATATAATATAATAATAATATAATATCCCGCATGTATATATAAGCAGGAATGATAATTTTAGCATAAAATTTATATTAGATTTTTTTAATCTTGGTGGGGGTGGCGGGATAAGGTTTTGACCCCGTATTTACCCCTTGCGTTATGAAAAAATACTAAAAATTTGTAATCTGGATTACAAAAAATAAGCTAAATTATTGATTTTTAAGGGAAAAAAATTTTTTCAATTTTAGAAAAAAACGGCTAAAAATTCTTGCGGTTGCCTTGCGGATGTGTTATATTAAGGGTGTAAAGTAAAAAGGGTGCAACGCCCGGATCTTTAACAAACGCAAGCGCAAAAAACCGCAACGAACGGCGCAAGCCCGCGGTAATGCTTATGGTCTTTGATATATACGGGAAATGATAAAGTGGATAAAGCGCAACCGGCAATGAGTGGCTATAAAAACCGCTTGCAAGTCCTTGAACCGAAACCGGGCGCAACGCCTGGCAGGGATCGGATGCCCGAAAAAAAAGCCGGCCAGAAAATCGGCTTCCCCGGCCGAAAAACCTGGGCGCAAAAGTTGGAAATCAAATCCCGTCAAAAGCAAGTTCAATCCCTCCCTGATGCGCTCAATGAGCGGATCAATCAAACCAAAGAGGGAGGTAAAGAGAGATGAAACTGAAACCGAGAGAGATGAGAGAAAGACAGGTGATCTATCTGCTGGACCTGATTGATGAAGCCAGGACCGCACGAATGCAGGACCCGGACAAGTCCTATTTAGTAGAGGACCTTGATCCGGGCTGTTTAATGTTCTGGTGCAAAAATGCTATTGAGGAATGCGGTCAAACTGGATGCGCGGACTCTCCCGGATGTGGGGGAGTCCCCGAATGTTTTAAGATGATTATATGATCTATCGGACGCACTCTATTGAGCGCGTCCGGGAGGGATTGAAAAAAGACTCCCACCCCCTTATTCAAGCCGCCCGCAAATTCCAAAAGGGAGGAAAAAAATGACGAAAAAAACCGAGAATGTAAAGAATGTAAAAACCGAGCAAACTCCAAAACCTTATTCTGTTGAGGATGCACTGGCAAAGATGATTGCCAAAGCTCAGCTGGAAAAGGTGAAACAAGAGCTGATTTCAAAGGCTCTTGAAGCAATAAACAAAAACAAGGATGCTATTGAGAGCACCTTGAACGAATTGCTCGCACTAGAAAAGCGAGCAATTGCGTTTGAGACCGAGACGGCGAAAAAAGCAGACCTGCTATTTGAAAAATTAGCAGGTCTAGGGGTGGATAAAAATACCGCTCTTCGGTGGGTTGACGATCAACTCGCCGAAGAAGAAGAAGAAGAGACAGAGCAAGAGTAAAGAGGTAAAAAATCTAACCGGGCGGCTTGAATAAGGGGGAGCCCTATTCCCTGCGATGGGGGCAAAAAAACCGAAGGGAGGAAAAAAGATGAAAAAAACAATAAAAAAAGATTTGATAGAGTGGTTCTTGACATTAGATGAATTGGACAGAAACCTGAGCATCCTGCAAAGTAAAGGTGCCTCAGCTTCAGAAAAAGACAAAGCGTTTCGGAAATTAAAACGCATTTATAAAAAGCTGTCAGATGCCCCTGCAGATATTGAACTCTTGGTAGTTAGATAAACAATTATTAACCGCCCCCATCGCAGAGGATAGGGTATAACCCCTTTTAATGAAAAATGGAAAGAAAGGAAGGAGAAAAAAGATGAAAGTGGTAAAAGAGCTATTCAATTGCGGGCATGTTATTGACAACTGCCCGTATTGTCAAAGACCGACAGATGGACATACCAAAGTTATGGTCTTTGACGATGGAACGATGAGCGTCTTCTCGCACTGCCAAGTCTGCGGACTTGGCACGGTTGCAGATCACGAGCCAGCTAATTTCACTACGCTGGCTCGGCATTTTCATTATCAAGAAGACGCAATTAAATTAGCCGGCAAACTCGGGTTGCCTATTAGTGGAGAAGGATGAAAAAGCTATCTCTATCCTCTCTTTGGGCTGGGCGGGAGTGCTATTACGCATTCCCGCCCGGTAAAGATGATTGGACTGGAAGGGTCAACCTTCCCGGAGAGCCGACCGAAGAGGCAAAGCCGGGAGACCGGCAAGGAGGACTAAAATGGGCAAGAAACATTTTTTTGTGGAGATCGTGACCTATATGCCAGACGGGTGATACGGAGACCCGCCCTATATAGACCACTGCCATCTATCATATATCCCGGCCTCCGCTGCAGAGGCGGGCATATATGTTGGAGAGCCGGTAGGGTTCCATATCGGGCGCGCGCATCGGACGAGCCCAGTCTGGGATGTTGTCTCGGACTCATCTGGGACTCGGGTTTGGTTTGATACAGATCGGTTTGACTGGGACAGTCCAGAGGTGCTAAAAAATCTACCCACTAGGGCAGGGAAGGAGGCGCTAAAATGCACTGGACGCAATTAAAAGAGCAATATCGGCGGGAAGCATATCAAAAGTATGAGCAAAGTCAAGCTCTCTTGCGGGAATTAAAGCCCATCGGGAGAGTCAACGAGTGGGGAGAGATTTTCGGGGTGGAATTGAAGCCGGGCTGGGTATCTGCCCAGATTGCGGGACAGATGTGGATTTTCAAGAAAAAGGGGTTTGACCAGAAAAAAGCGGAGCTTGCTGATGCTCTCTGGCAAGAGTGCCAGAGGCTTTTGACAGAGGCGGCTAAATACGGCTTTACAATACCAAAGCCAGGATGCACGACTGGGCGAGGGCGCAACTACCTCGCCTCCCTCCAGTGGCACTATGAGCAAGGCTTGCTGAATGAAGAAGAGCAAGCCTACTACTGGAAGGAAATGAACTTCTGGGCGGATAACCCCGGCGCAAGCTATGGAGTTATGCAGGAAGATGGGACGCTCAAACCCATCTATTCAAAATTAAATCCAAGAAGCGGGGAGGTAAAATGAGAAGCGATGAGACTACTCTCAAAGAGCTAGCTGATAGTCTTGGGTTCAAGGCTATCTTCTGGCGTCCAGATTTACTGGAGCTCCAAAAGGGCGAAATAGCCAAGACCTTTAATAGCATAGGTCTGGCTATAATTTATCTTGTAGGCTTCTATGATGGGAGGAATGATGGATAGGAAGGATTTGTTGAGCGTAACGGAGGTCGCCCGGTTTTTCAATACCGGGAGATATACAATCATCAACTGGATACAGCAAGGGAAGCTTTCCGCGGTCAAAGAGGGAGACAAAATAGTCGGCATTTCTAGGAAAGCTGTTGCCAGATTTGTGATGGTTTATGGAAAAGGGGAGGATGAAAATGGAAATACTGACTGATTTTATATTTATTTGCGTGTTAGCTGTTGCGATGTTGATAACCTTTGCCATCATTGAGGGGATCATTGAGTTTATTTTAGATTGTTTCTGGAGGCAAGAATGACCCGTAAGGAATTGATTGAACAGTTGCGGGCACGCGGTATTGAAAAAATCTGGGGGCGTGGGCTGTCTACCAGAACAAAAGCAGAACTTCTGGAGTATTTAGCCCACATTGAAGCGGGGACTACGATCCGACATCTGAGTTATAGTCAGCTGATAGATTTTCAGATATGTGGTCTCCGCTATTATTTTAAGCGGGTGGACCCGAACGCCCCGAAATTCCCTGCGTCAGGTAGGATGATGTTTGGGAAGGCTTATGATTACGGGGTGTCAGTTGGGTTAGAAGATAAACAGCAAACTGGCAATGATCCCCCCGTTGATCTAATGCTGGATGCTTTTAAGCAAGCTTGGGACAATCCCGACCAAGATGTGGATTGGACTGGAGAGGATAAGTCTTGGTTAGAGGCTCAAGGGATAGAGCTAGTTGCGCTCTATCGGGACGGGCTAATACCTGACATTATCCCGTTAGCGGTTCAAGATGAATTCAGTATCACTTTTTCTAACCGGGACTATCAACTAATGGTAATCCCTGACTTAGAAGCGGAGCTTTCAAAAGAGGTTCACATCATAGACCATAAGACAGGGATGACCGCTCCGGGTGAATATGAAGCAGAAGTGTCCGAGCAATTAACCTGCTACGCGCTAGCATATCAAGTCAAGACTGGAGAGCTTCCTGACAAGGTGGCTATACATAAAGCGGTTGCGTTGCGGAAAGCCCCGCGATCTACACTGCCCCGGTATAAGACGATCAAGGAAACAGACCAGGGCTTTATAGGGATTTCCACTATTGAAAGCAAGCGGACTCCAGACAGGATTAAGCGATACCTGAAGACGATGGAGATAACTATCCGATTGATACAAGAGGGTATATTTCCACCCGCTCGGAGTGGAGCGTGGCCGTGCACGCCGGAAGCGTGCGAATACTGGCAATACTGCCATACAAACTTTTGAGGGAGGAATGAAAAATGAGTGAACCGAGACCAGAAACCAGAAAAGAGCGAGAGGAAAAAGCTCTCGCAACGCCAACTCCGCAGTTTCTGACTAAACTTGCGGAGAAGCTGGGGGAGACCCCAGAGGACTTGAAGAGGACGATCTTCAAGACCTGTCTCTACGAAGGGGCTACCGCCGAAGAGTTCAGAACCTTTATGGTGGTAGCCGCAAACTTGGGGCTGAACCCGTTAGCAGGGGAGGTATATGCCTTCCGCAAGCGGGGTGGGGGCATCCAAGTTATAGTTGGGAAAGAGGGGTTCAATACCCTGAATAACCAGAACCCGGCGTATGATGGACGCCGGTTTTATTACTGGTATCAGGTTGGAACCGAGGTTAAGCGGTTTGAAAATCCGATGGATGGATACCCGCTGATGATGGTGGAGTGCCATATCTATCGCAAGGATCACGCTCAACCTGAAATCGCATTCGCCAAGATGAGTGAATACAACAGACCCGACTTAGAGACTTGGCGGAAATATCCGACAACGATGCTAGAGCATAAGGCTTTTATCAAGGCTAGCAAGGGGGCTTTTGGGTATGCTGGCGCGGTGGATTTAGATGAAGCGGCGCGGTTTTGTGAACTTCGGAGTGTGCCCCCTGTGGCGGCGGATGAAGTTAGAGCATACTCTCTACCTTCATCCGAAGGGGCATCGCAAGCTACGCCTGAAACGCCTGAACCGAATTCAACAGCAGAACCCGGAGAAGCTCTGGCAACTAATAAGCAAAAAAACTATATCTACGGAATGGCAAAGCTCGGCGGGATCAAGGATACCGAAGAGCTTAAAGCTTTCTTGCGATGGCGTGGAACCCCACCTGAAACCTTGAATTTTCGTCAAGCTAATGAATTGATTAGCAAGTTTAAGGCGAAGGATTATTCGGAGATAGAGAGGTTTAAGAGCGAGCAGGAAACTGCTGATGAACAAATAGAAGATGAGCCAGAGGAGGGATAAGAATGCCGTTAGTAAAGATGCCATTCAAAGCGTGCTGGAAAGTGAAAATCTTGCTTATGACTAAGACTGTCACTATCCGCACTAAAAAATTTGGCGAGGTTGGCGACACCTTTGAAGCGTTTGGGTTTCTCTGGAAGATCGTCAAGGTTGAGTGCCTTGACCATAAGACAGCTATTGAAAAATACTTTAAGCAAGAGGGTTTTGATAGTATAGAGCAAGCCCAAGAGTGGGTTCGGGACAATCTTGGGGCTTGGAAGCCAGACCGTCAAGTATGGGTGCATCATTTTGCACCTGCTGACAAGGAAGTTCAAGAGGTGCGAAAATGTCCTATCTGCGGGTTTAACATCTTCGGAGACCAGAAATGTCCGAAATGCAATGATAAAAAGCCCAAGCCAAAGGACTCCGAACCTGAACCACCGCAAGCGGTTATTGTGGAAGCTCCGACTTATCGGGTCTATGATAATGGGATGGTAGAGCTAAAGTTCGGCAAGTATAAAGGGAAAAGCCTGCGTCAAATTCCAACATACTATCTGGAGCTTATTATTGAGCATTTTGGGGAGATCAGCGAGTTTCTGGTGGATCACGCTTCCAACGAGTGGAATAGACGGGAGGAAATCATCAAGCCTGGTGATGATGATTTTCTGGTATTCCCAGAAACCGATAAAGGTGCACCTGACGATGATGAAATAGAAGAGATTTTCTTGAACGATCTTGTGGAACTTAAATCGCAATTGCCGGAGGAATGATAATGTCAAGAGATGGTTGGGTCCGTATATGGAGAAAAATGTTGGACTCCCTATTATGGAGTATGGAACCAGAGCACTTCAAGGTAGCGATAGCTTGCATCTTGACTGCGGCGGATAAGGAAATGGAAATACATCTACCTGAATACTCCAAGACAATCTCTCTGAAGCCTGGAGAGCTATATCTTACTATCCGAACATTTGCAGAACAGAATAAGGTTTCAGAAAAAAATGTTCGGACAGCTCTGGAAAAGTTAGCTTCAGATGAGTTTCGGTTCTTGGATGTTATACCGTCCCAGTTTGGGACTATCATCCGTATTCTTAATTGGGAGCAGTATCAAGGCGGGGATGATAAATCCCCGCCTGAAAACCCTCTGGAAGCCATAGACCGCGTGCCGTTTGAAGAGATAGCTTTGGAATGGAATATGCTCGCCAAAAAATATAACCTTCCAGAGGTTAAGACCATATCAGCGGAGAGACAAAGGCATCTAAAAAACCGATGGAAGGATGCTAATTGGCGCAAGAACTGGCGGACAGCATTGAATAAAATTCCTGCCAGTCCGTTCCTGTTGGGATCAAAAGGGTGGAGGGCTAATTTTGATTGGTTTATACGCCCTGACTCTGTGATCAAGCTAATAGAAGGGCAGTTTGAGACGCAAAAGGGACTGCAAAAAACCGGGTTCAAAGACAAGAAATATACGGAGGGAAAATGAAAATCCCTGAGCGATACCGCCAAGCACTCTCTAAATGGCATAACATAGACCAACGACATTCTAACATTCAAGCAGAAGTCAAGGCTTGGGTAGAGAGCACGCCACGCGGATGCCTGATATTTTACGGACCTCCGGGAACCGGCAAGACTACAATGGCGTTATGGGCTATGCAGAGATTTATAGACCTTTATGATGCTGAAGCCAGATATATCACCGCTTTGGAAATCTATCAAAAGCTGAAAACAGATTACTCCAAAGAGGATGCCCTACGATTGGAATTAGCAAAAATACCTCTGCTGATTATTGACGAGATAGATTTATTTGGAACATCCGAGAGTGCGTGGCTGTTTATCAATCAAGTCATCTCAAAGCACTACGATGAACTACTCCCGATGATCCTGATTACCAATCTGGATTTACCAGAACTTGAAGACAAATTGGGAGAGCGTATTTATGACCGGCTGATGGAGTGGGGCAAGGGTATTCTGTTTTCAAATAAATCCTATAGAGAAAGGGGGTGAGGAAAATGATAAAAATCTCTAATCCTGATACATCAGAGATATACGACACTTGGCATCTATGCAAAAGATGCCTCAGCGTATATACGCATAGTCAGGGGGATTTTGAGGTTATCAAGGGCAGGGAGTGCTGTGTTAATAATTTAATGACCCTGCCCAACTGGGTAAAGGAAATAGCTATAGAGAAGGTAAGAAAAAATGGGGATTGAAAGAACAAAGAGGTTTTGGAAGATCAGATGCGACAAGTGCAAAAAAGCATATGTAAAAAATTCCTTTCCAAAGATTAGTTTATCTGATGTAATGAAAATTCTGGAATATACTGAAATAAACGGAAAGGTCTGCTGCAAGAGTTGCACTCAAGAAGAACGCACTCGGATGCCATTATTTAATGAGAAGAAATAAGAAAGGAGAGAAAAATGTTAGAAGAACTGATTGAGAAATTAAAGGAAAGAATTAAACAGCTTGAGCATCAAAAACAGAATGGAGTTTGGGGAACATACCATCAAGATAATCTGGATTTTCTGATGTCGTTTCTTGCTGTTCTTGAAGAATGCAAAAGAGAAAGAGAGACGATAGATATGGCTATGTATTGGCTGGAAAAGAGAAATGAAGAGATCAGTCAAGAGTTACATATATGTGAGAAGAAGCTCTATGAATTGGGCATTAAAAAGTAATAAATTAGAAAGGAGAGAAAAATGATAGAGAGAGAAGGACATTGGGTTGTATGTAGAAATTGTGGGAGGGCGGTAGATAAAGACGAAGCATATAAATGGGATGCAAGAGAGAGTATCTATGCGTCCGGAAATGCTCTCTGCCCCAAATGTGCCAAGAGGTTTTACAAGGCGTGCGACCTATGCGATGGGATTGGGCATATCCAGAAAAAACTTCGCTTTCCCAGAATACAATTCATCCCGAAGATAGGATGGGACGCTTATCTAATATGGGAGAAGAGAGAGAGATTTCATATCTCGCTTGAGATAGGCGTCCAAATCAGGGAGACTATCACTTGCCCTATGTGCAATGGGAGCGGTAATCTGAAATGGGGGAAAGAATGGTAAAACATATACCTAACGAGACTCAATTTGAGAGATTTGTGCGGTTAGAGTTGGAGAAGGGAGAGAGACGCTATGGCACTCCCTTTACAGAGCAGAGCGTTTTGAGCAGGGGTGAAACCCCTGAAGACTGCATCAAGAAGGAATTAGCGGGAGCATATCTTTACGCCACATTGCTTCACGGCTGGAGAGCGTGGATAGCCCGAAAGGGTGCTTATTTATTATTCCAGATCACACGACCGGAGTTTCTCCGAAACCCGTTCCGACATAGCTGGTTCAATAAGCACGGAATGGAAATAGTTATCTCTCGTCCATTTTGGTATGGCTGGATGATAATCAGTTTGAAATGGTGGAGAAAAAACAAAGAGAAATCTCCGCTGATCGGAATAGAAATCTGGCGTCCCAGAAATATCCATACCACTATCTTGGAAGTAGTTTTTTTTAACTTTTCGTTCAAGATAGAGAAATAAATCTCTCGCACTTGACAAACTTTTTTAATCAGGTATAATCCTGATTGATGGAAATTAGAGACATCTCAATTCAGGATATTATACCTGCACCGTATAATCCGCGTGAGATATCTCCCAAAGCTCTTGAAGGCTTAAGAGCTAGCCTTGAAGAATTCGGTCTCGTTGAACCACTGATTTGGAACCAGCGCACAAAGCATCTAGTTGGTGGACATCAACGCTTAAAAGCCTTGCAAATGTCTGGCAAACTCCAAGATACCGTCAAGGTTGTAGTAGTAGACCTAGATTTAGAACAAGAGATGAAGCTGAATGTGACCCTGAACAATCAGCTGATCTCAGGTCAGTGGAACATTCAAAAACTTGAGCAGGTTATCTCATCCATTCCAGTTCCAACAGACATCGCTAAACTCCGAATTGCTGAACTGAAGCAAGTTGCCAAGACTCTTAATAAAGCAGTTATCCCGCAAAATCAAGAGAACAAAAACTCATCCTTTGATCTCGGAAAATTAGAAGAGATGTGGAGATGCCCGGTTATGTCTTTTGACATTCATCAAGGAGGTATTTGTTATGGCCAAGAAACCAAAATCAAAGAGAAAGAGAGCTGGTTATGTGAAAAAATACACTAAAAAGAGAAAAGGCTCTCGGAAAAAAAGAGGTGGCCGCGGAAAAGGCTCTTATTAGCCACTGGAAATGGATGAATTGGGGGGAGTAAAATCCCCCCAATAATCCTCACTATTGCTATAATACTGTATACTAATACTATGAGTAATAATAGTTTAACAAAGCATCTGGAAAGGAACATAGCAAAAAACGCTGGCAAGAAGGGCGCAGTCCGCCACAAGAAGGCTCGGCTCTTCCTTATGCTCAAAGTGTTGAGCGAATTGGACAGCCGAGTGATGATAGACCTTATAAACAAGGGCGAGATAAACCATTATCTCGCTGACAAGCTAGGGGTTGGCATAAGGCAGATAGAGAAGTATTGGGGAGACAGGTTTTTTAATGAAGCCTTCTTGCAGGCTGGGTATCCTGTTATGCGCAAGTATTTATTCCCAGCCTTGCACGCGCTTGGTATAAAGGCGGCTAGCGGAGACATCAATGCGCTGACCACTCTGTTCAATTTGACCAAAATATCGGAAGCTTTCGGGGCTTCCCTTTATGAGGTGCCTGAAGTTAAGATAGAGATAAACGATTTAACAGGGCAAGAGATATATGATTACGATCAAGTGGAACAGAAAACAAAACCGCTTCCATCAGGGTCAGGTGGCGGTAATGGGGGATCGCCATCGGATCCAGGTGATAGCGGCGGGACGCCGTTGGGGGAAGACGACTTTGGGGAGGACTCGGATTATCTTGGAGACATTGAAGGCTTTGAGCCGAACTAGAAATCCGCTCTCGTGGTGGATTTCCCCGACATACTATCTGGCTCGGAAGCCCTTCCTTAATTGCGTCCACATCTGCAGGAAGCTCGGACTACTTGCTGGCGAACCGCACGGAAGCCCGCCAGCTTATATTGACTTAAAGTATGGCGGGCGTATAGAGTTCAGGTCAGCCGATTCGCCAGGTCTTTTAGTAGGCGACTCGCTGGCTTATGCTGTTATAGACGAGGCTGGCAAAGTAAAGGAAGATGTTTGGTATGAGTCTATCCTGCCGTCGTTGGCAGACTTGAATGGCGGAGCTATGATCATAGGGACACCGAAGGGCAAGAACTGGTTCTGGAACGAATACCTTAAGGGGCAAAACCCAGAGCAATACCCGGACTATTTTTCTTATACATCGCCGAGCTATCAGAACACCTTTGTATTCCCGAAAGGCGAGAATGACCCCAAGTTCATCTCTCTTAAAACCAACATGCCCGAATGGCAGTTCCAGCAAGAGATTATGGCGCAGTTCTTGGACACTCTAACGACGGTCTTTGAAGGCGTAGACGAGGTTATCGGCGGACAATTTGAACCGCCCAGAGATGGCATAAGATACTTCGGCGGAGTTGATCTTGGACGCAAGCAAGACCCGTCCAGTGTTTGTATTATGACCGCTGATGGTAGGCTGGTATGGCATCGTAGCTTGCCCTTGAAGATGAACTGGAAGACGCAGACGCAAATCATTTGCGATGACTTGCGCCGTTATAGAGCTATCGCCTTTGTAGACGCAACAGGCGTGGGAGACCCGGTCTTTGAGGAAATTTATCGCCGTTATCGCAGAGTCTATCCTTTGGTCTTGACAAACCTCTTGATTGAGGATATTATGATGGCGTTAGCGATGGACATCTCTAGCCAAGATATAATGATACCTGCGGATGCACGGGAGCTAATTGCCCAGCTTAAAAACTTTCAGCGAGATGCCACCGGGAAGGTTGCCCACTATTCCGCCCCGCCAGGTCTTCACGATGATGATGTCTTTAGTCTGGCGATGGCAAACTATGCCCGGCGTGCAAAACGCCCGCTGAGAACCAGCGTCACTTATCAAGAAGTTAGGGAGATAAACCTTGAACTTAATTGAAAAAGCTCGGCTAAAATTAGGGATGGCGATCGCAGGCTTCCAGACCAAAGGCGTCCCAAAGCTAGGCGAAGAAGGATGGGCTCCGCTGAATGTTGGATCATACTTGCCGGGCGACCGCCCGTTGACCCCAAGAGAGTTGGCAGTTGCACTTATAGGGTATTCCTACGACTGCATCAACATCATCGCCGAAGTTATCGGGATGCTGGACTTCCATCTGGAAGGCACACGCGGAGAAGAAAAGATCACGCTATCATCGCCAACAGAGCATCCGTTCCTGAAGGCTACTAAATCGCCAACGCCTCCTATGAGCAGGTCAAAGCTATGGTATTTAATAACCGGACATCTGGAATTGTTTGGGCAAGCCTTCTTGCTTAAACAGCGCGGTCCAGATGGCTTGGTCAACGCCTTCCAAGTCCTATCCCCGCTCAATACCAGATTAGAGCGTGAACGACCGGGATCGGATAACATTGTAGTCAGAGTGTATGGCAAGGGTATTGAAACCTACCCGCTACGCGAGGTGGTTTATTTTTTTAACCCGCACTTGCTTGGGACTTCTAACTCATATTCAACCGTGCAGGCGGTCTACCCTCATCTGAACTTGCAACGGGACATCATATTGAGCGAAGCCGAAAAGCTACAGAAGAGAGACTTCCCATCGTTGCTATTTGAGAGTGATGAAGACTTGGACGAGGATAGACTATACGACTTTCAGAAATATCTTGAGGAAAAGATTGTTAAGATTATGCGCGGGAAAGTCGCCCCCGTGATCCCAGCCGGGATTAAGACGCGCACCATCGGCTTTGAGCGGGACTTGACTAGACCTGTTCTGCTCAAAGAAGTGCGTGATAAAATCCTATCCGCTTGGAGAGTGCCAGAAGCCTTGCTATCAATGCGTGGTGGGACAGGGTATATCAGCCTTTATGGCGAGTTCTTATCCTTCGTGCACTTTACTATCAAGCCAAAAGCAATAAGGATTGCGCAAGACCTTAACTCGCAATGCTTGGCAACCGACTATCCTGGCTTGGCATTGCAAGGAATACAACTGAGTATGGTTTGGGACTTCCCGTCATCGGAAGACAGAGCCGCACTTGTGGCAGAGATAAACGCCACCCGTGATTTCAGAACCGTCAACGAGATTAGGCATTTGTTGGGCGATAAACCGCTAGCTCCGCAAGATGGCGATGTGATTTTGCGTAGCTCTGGAGTCACGCCGGTCCCGGTCACTATCCAACAACCTGGAATATCAATCATGCCATTCTTGAGCCTCAGAGAAGAGCTTTCGGAGTCTGAATTGACAATGCTAGAGCGGAAATGGCTCTTTGAAACCGACCATCACGAGAAAAAAATTAAGAGCGCGGCGCAACGCTTCTTTGAGGCGCAACGCCAAGAAGTGTTGCATAAGTGGAGAAGCCTCAGCGCCCCGCGTGAAATAAAATTGTTTAACAAGAGAGAGTGGAACGAGAAGTTTTTTAGGTATCTCCACGACCCTGTGCGTTCTGCTTTCGTGGCATCATATATGAACGGACTGCGCAAGGAAAAAAAGGCGGCGCTGTTTGATGAAAGCTCCGATGAAGTGATCAAGTTCTACGAAGGATTAGCGATCACGCATCAAGGGGAGCTAGTCAATGAAAATACTATGCAGAAGATAGCAGAGGCGATAAGGAAAGGGCTTGAGAACCGCGAGAGCGTTTCTGAAATAGCAGAGAGGATTGAAAGGGTGTTTGCTTTGGCGTCTGGGTGGCGTGCGATTACTATCGCAAGAACTAGCGCGGTCGGAGCATCTAACGCAGGCTTAATTCAAGCGTGGTCTGAATTTGAAACCCCTGTTCGCCCAGTCTGGTTTGCAATGCTAGACCACCGCACGCGTGATCCGCACCGCTCTGCGCACCGGCAAGTAGCAAAAGGTGTAAAGGGAGATTGGTATTTTGTGGTCGGTGGAGAGCGACTGAAATATCCGGGCGATCCAGATGGAAGTCCGGGCAATATAATCAATTGCAGATGCACAATGATTGCAAAACCGAGGCGGTTGACAGAATTATGAGCATTCTCGGCATCCAGAATTTATATTCAGCCAAAGAAATAAACGCGGTAAAGTCCATAGTTGAGGAAATGCTTGCGGGATGATTAAAGGTATGCTAAAATCCTGAATGGAGGTAGCTAAAAATGGACAATCAATTTGGCATCCCAAACGATTTGGAGCATAAGGAAGCCGACCTGCTTTTTCTTGACCCTGTCTTGACGCCAGAAGGCAAAGCTAAAAAAGAAAGGGAGCTTTGGCTCAGAGTGTCTACTGCTTCAAGCGATTTGCGTGGGGATGAGCTTGACCAAGACGGCGCGGACATAAGCTATTTTGAGAAGTTCCGTCCGATATTCTACAACCATAACTACTCCGATCCAAAATATCTTATTGCCACTGCCACAGAGATTAAAAAAGACGGCAAAGGCTGGCTGGTCAAGCCGAAGTTTGACGATGACGAGTTCGCCCAGAGCATCAAGCGCAAGATAGAGAACGGCTTAATCAAGGGTGCGAGTATAGGATGGAAGCCAATGGACTTTAAGTGGAAGCCAGATGGTATCGGGCGTCAAGTCAAAAAATGGAAGCTCTTTGAAGTCTCTTTTACACCTCTGCCAATGAACCCTGAAACCGAAGCTATCTGGAATAGTCAAGCGAAGCAATCAAAAGATGCCCTACCAGAAGGGACGATCCCGTTTGAAGCTCTTGGGATGATGCCAGAGGATACCGCGTGGGATGAAAGGGAAATCAGCGGAGTTGATGCTGGAACAATGAAAAAAATTTGTGCGATAGAGGGGCGTTTCCCGCATCATAACTCTAACTTGAAATCGGTTTGGTTCGCAGTCAAGTCAGCGATGGACTCTCTGATGACATTAGAGGATACCTTAAACATCCCAGAACCGTTGCGCAAGTCCGCATATGATCATCTGGCTGGGCATTTCAGGGAGTTTGGAAAAGATGTCCCGGAATTTAAGACCATAGAAACTCTGCTGGCTGAAAGAGTGATTGCTCAAGAGAAGCGGATTGGAGAACTAGAGTCTCTTATCACTGAAGTGGCAACACAAGAGCTTTCCGCTAGAAAGTATGCAAGTGAAAGCCAGGAACAAGAAGAAGATACTTTTGACTTGACAAAAGCAAAAGAGGCGTTCAAAATAGCGTTTAAGGACGAGCTTGCAAAAAAGCTCGGAGGAATAAAATAAAAATAAAGGGGAGGTATAATCAGATGCCAAACGAGATAGTTGAAAAAGAGAAAATCACGCCTGCTACTGAGCTGAACCAGGCGATGATCCAGAACTGGGTGAAGGAAGCAATGAAGGACATTGAACCTACCATCCAGGAAATGCTCACAGTGGAAAGGGATAACGGAGTTGCCGGAAGCGGTGTGTCTGGCAAATCTGAGGTCGTATGGTATTCCAAGACCATCGGCGGGGTTGAGCAGGATAAAATCCCGCAGTTCAAATCCCTGTCCCCAGAAGTCAAGGATTTCATTAAGGAAATGAGAGACTTGGTTCTGTTGGGCGAAAAGAAGGCGGCACAGGATGGCACCGATCCGTATGGCGGAATTCTGATGCCAGAGGAAGTTGAGTCAACGATCATAGAGGCGGTCTATGACAAGTCCGTATTACTCCCGCTCTGCACCCTGCGTCGGACTACACGGGACACATTGAAGCTCCGTAGATTAAAACAATCGCTTGACCCAGAGACTGCACTTTCATTATTCGGCGGAGTGCAGTTCTCTTATCTGGACGCTGGAGAGGAAATCGGGGAAACCCGTGCCGAGTGGGAAAACTTGACAATGGTGCTCCATAAAGTCGGAGCTATCGTAGTCTTCCCAAACGAGCTTTTGAGTGATAGCGACATCAATGTGATGAACTATCTGACCAACTTATTGCGTCGCTCTCACGCATATCTCTTTGATTATAACATCCTGAACGGGAGCGGTATCGGGCGTCCTCTGGGAATACTTAACGATGACGGCACGCTGTCTGTTTCCCGTGAAACCTCTGGGAAAATCTCTTATAACGACTTCCTTGCACTGGACAAACGGCTTTTGGAAATCTTCGCTAACCCGGTCTGGCTATGCCGTAAATCAACTTGGATGGAAGTAGTTTCAAGCCTGATAACCGCTGAACACCCGGAGATATACTTTGACGCAAGAGGGAAGACTGCTGGCGGATACCCGGTAATCCAGAACATCTGCTCGGCAAATGCTGGCAGTCTTGGAGACTTGGTATTAGCCACGATGGAAAACTACGAGTTCTTGCTCAACGATGAGTTCCGCGTGGACACAAGCATCCATTACAAGTTCGCCACTGACCAGCCGGCTCTTCGGGTTATCACTAGGTTCAACGGAATGTTGACTATCCCGCAATCGGTAGCCGTCCTATCCGCATGAGGTAAAAACCGATGCCAAGTGAAAATCCGATTGTAGAGGTTGAGATAACCGACCGCGGTTTAATCGGTAAAACGATTGAACTCCGACAGGGGCGGTTTACTCTTGATAAAAACGGGAGATTGGTCGGCAAAGTCATCCGCAAGATGAAACTAAACGACGCCAAATGCCTTGAGCGGGCGAAAAAAGGGATCATTATCAAGAGTTCTGGAGACAAAAAGAACGCCCCTACAGCTCATACAAGGAGGTCTTAAGATGGGAAAAATCACAAAATACGGAGCAGGTGCTCGGATCAAATGCGGAGGCAGGACATATAAGTTCAAGAGCAAAAAACAAGCTAGAAAATTCCTCGCCGCCGTGCATATCAATAAACACTAAAAGGGAGGTATGAAAAAATGGATAGTCTCTTTTATCAGGTGAACGACAAGGTAGCTCTTAAGCCCGATGCGGCGATCACTGAAAGCACTGCAGGATCGGCGCTTGACAGGTTAGACCCAGCTTGCGAAGACATCAAGCTGGTCATTAACTGCGGAACAATCTCTGCTGGGACATTCACCGTCAAGCTAACCGAATGCGATACCGCAAACGGGACCTATACGGATGTTGATGTCTCAAAAGTGCTCTCTGAAAGCGGGACCGGAACAGAAACATTTACATCTACCACTGACGATGTTGTTAAAGTGCTGGCTATCAAACCCGGAGTATCAACTAAGCGTTTCCTTAAGCCATACATAACCGTCAGTGGGACATCCCCAAGCGGGTATATCGCCGCTACTTGGCAGACTGGCAAACATCGGGTTGCGCCGATTAGATAACCCCTTGCTTCCGAATTGGTCGGGGGGAGCCACCAACCACCCTCCGAAAAATCCCCCCGACCGAATTTTTTAAGGGAGAACCAATGGCAGGCGAATGGGTTACGATAGAAGAGCTCAAGACATATCTTGGGTTTAAGAGTCCATCAGAGCCATCGCCCGATGACCAAACTCTGGCTGATTGCGAGTCTGCGGCTAGAAACTGGATTTGCCGTGCGCGTCTTGGGAGAACACAAATCGTTCAGCCTGCTAATGATATTGTTGAGGTTCACGATGGGGATGGAAGCCAAGTGATCTGGACGAAAGAATATCCGATTGCCAGCATAACAAGCATCGTTGTAGATGACGAGATAATCCCAGAAATAGACGATGATAATGAATACGGCTGGCATATTCCAACAGGCGCAGAAAAATTTGGGAGGATTGAGTTGAGCGGGTATGTATTCACCGAGGGTATCCATAATGTAGTAATCACATACAAGCCCGGCTACGCGACACTCCCTGATGATTTGAAAATAGCTTGCGCACGGATTGCTATTGCTCTATTTAAGCAATTCCCTTATCTCGGAGTTCATCAGAGTGCAGGTGAATTAAATATCCAGATTGCGGAAATCTCGGATAAACTTGGGACAGACTTGTTGCTCAAACCATTCGTGAGGTTGCGAGGGTAATGAATTACCAAATCAGACCAGCAGACCAGGCAAAAATAAAAGAGATAATGCAGAAGATTGATGCATTGCCGAAAAAAATCAAGAATTATTATCTCCCGGGCACCTTTGAGCGCATCTCGCTTGACTACCACAAGGCAATGGTTGAGCGTCTCTCTCGTCCGGGTGGGGGTATCGGAAGATGGGTTTATTTGAGAGCGCCCGGCACGCCTGCGTTTAGGCGTGTAATGCAGACACGAACCAACAAAAAAACAGGACAGATTATAACACGGAGCGTAATGAAGCGCACTGGACAACGCATCTGGCATAGACCGAGTCTGCCTGGACAACCGCCAGCGGTTTTATCAGGACGATTGCGTTCATCTGTGCGTGAGATTAAGAGCAGAAAACCGCTTGGGCTGATCCTGCAGGTTGGTGGAGAGCCGAAAATCAGGAAAGCTCTTGGGATGGTGAACTATGCTGGCAGGCTGGAGTATAAGCTAAACAGACCATTTTTTCGCCCAGTTATAAAACTCCGTCTCCCAACTTGGATAAAATGGCTTCGGGAAACACTGGCAAAGGCGACTAGCTTGAAGGAATAAAGATGGCGATTGAAAATCAAACCGGTAAAACAATAATAACTATTTGCGATGGTGGGAAGCAAATAGATCGCTTTGAGTTTGAATACCACCCTTGCGAATGTGAACAGAGCAAAAAATCAGGGAAGCGTGAAATCAGGCGGTTTGATCCTGAAGCTCGCACATATACAATCATTTGCGCCTATTGCAAGCGGGAGTTAATCAATGCTAAAGCAGATAATTAACCCTTTACTCGCTACTCTGTCAAGCGGACTTGAGCCGGCTGGTGATAATGTCCGGCTCAAGGTTTTGGGTGATCTGCTTATGCTAAATCATTTTGAGAAGAATGAGCAATCTAATTTTGATTTTGATTATCCAGAGAATTATTTTGGGACTGGAGTAAATTGCGCAATAGTAGACACAGAAGTCCTATTCGGCAAAAGTTTTGTAGTTGAGTATAACGGTGTTGAAAATCCGAAAGCAGTCCCTTATTATGTTAATTTTCTGAAAGGGAAGGACGAGCTTTCAATCGCATTTGCGATAAAATTTATGAGCAGCCTAAACGAAACTGATGATGCACTGATCCAGATATGTGTTCAAGAATATGGCGCTATTGCTGTTGTTGAGATAGGGCAATTCGGTGCTCAATATAATGAAAATGGAGAATTCTATGCATATGTCTATGACTCACAATCAAATCAAGTCAGAATTGAAACCTCTGGATTGGGGCTTGCTGTTGACACGACTTATTGGGTAAATCTGGTGATTAGTCAGACTGAACTGAAGCTATATGTGGATAATAATTTGGTAGCTTCTTCTAGTCTGAATGGGCTTGCTGATCTCAGTCCATATACGCTCGTGCTATATTTTGGACAGGATTGGAGCAATCAGTATGGACGCTATTTTGATGAGTTTCTAATAAAAGCAACTTCTGCACCTATAGCGAAACCGGCCGAGCCATTTAAGATTTATAGCACTCAAGAGACAGCAACCTTGTTGATTGATAGCGGGACTGATGATACTACTTGGTCACCTAGCACGATAGAGTTTCTGGATGAAAATAACTGGACTTCCGGCAACCTTAAAATCAGAGGCTCTGCTGGTAATACCGAACCGACCTTGTCTGGCGACCCGATGACTCTAGCTGAATTCAGGGCTTTGAATAATATGACTGGACGCTATCTGAAACTGGAGTTCACTTTTATCTCTGATGGAGATACGCAGATAGAATTAACAGCTGGAGACATAGAGGCTGTTCTGGCAATAGATGCTCCAGCTAAACCGGTAATCAGCAATTTTTCAAGGAATGGAGATACAGGGTCTTGCGAGGTATCAGGGATAGACGATGATACCATAGTTTATGCTTATTGCCGTAAAGATTTTGATCCGCACTGCCCGAAGAAACTCATTGGGCAACGCATTGGAAACGGGAC
>Ga0078972_1004804_pt1 | contig 35884 bp, 38 predicted proteins | sample YelNatPaOPGAMG01_FD_67568 | JGI IMG/M metagenome (GOLD analysis project Ga0078972, IMG submission 67568) | Hot spring thermophilic microbial communities from Obsidian Pool, Yellowstone National Park, USA - OP-RAMG-01 (SPADES assembly) (version 2) | ecosystem: Environmental > Aquatic > Thermal...
TGCTTTATACATCGTCGGGAACCTCCTTTAATTATTGTCGTAAATATTATATAAAAATTATTGGGGGTAAGTCAATTTATTGATTTAAAAAATTACCGACGAGAAAATAAACTTTAAACAGTCATTAACAAGGAATAAGGGGGGATAACTATGAACTGCTGTGGAACAAAGAAATCGTCAGAACTAACCACTGACGAAATTAAGGAACAGGTAAAAAAACATTATGGAGAAATAATTTCAGAAAATAAATGTTCTTGTTGTGGTCCCACTTCATTTGAAGGAACGATGAAAGGCAAACTTGCTGAAATGATAGGGTATTCTAAAGAAGAATTATCCACTATCCCAAAAGAAGCGATAGATAATTCATTTGGCTGTGGTAATCCATTAGCATTTTCTGAAGTTAAAGAAGGTGAAACCGTACTTGATTTAGGCTCAGGTGCAGGGATTGATTGTTTTATTGCATCAAAAAAAGTTGGGCCGAAAGGCAAAGTTATTGGTTTAGACATTACACCAGAAATGATTAAAAAAGCAACCGAAAACGCACAAAAATATGGAATAACAAATGTTGAGTTTAGATTAGGTGAAATGGAAAATATGCCTGTAGATAACGAATCAGTGGATTGGATAATCTCCAATTGTGTAATCAATCTTAGTCCGGATAAGGACAAAGTTTTCTCTGAAGCGTATCGTGTCTTAAAACCGGGTGGAAAAGTAATGGTTTCAGATATTGTTACTAAAGACCTTCCTGAAGAAATTCAAAAAAGTATTGCTGCCTGGACTGGTTGTATTGCTGGCGCACTTAGAGAGAAAGAGTATCTCAAGAAAATAAGAAATGCTGGATTTAGTAATGTAAAAATCATTTCACGATTTGATTTTGATAAAGCAACTATTGAAAATTTCCTCTCGGGTTGTACTACTGAAATTACTAAACAAAAATTGGCAGAATATAAAGAAATCCTAAATAATATTGATGGAAAGATATCTAGTATTACAATACATGCCAGAAAACCGACTATTTAACAATATCTGATAGTTTCAGTTTCAAACCCTGACGAGCACGAAATATAAGTGATTCTACGGCGGAAACTGAACAACCAAGAATTTTTGAGATTTCTTTATATGATTTCTTTTCATAAATTTTAAGAGATAGAGCAATTCTTTGATTCACTGGTAATGAAAGAAATGCAGATCGAATAGTTTCGCTAATCTGTTTCTTTTCAACAGAAGTATCAGGTGTTCTATCATCTAACACGGGTATTTCTCGGACAATTTCTGCTTTATCAGTATTTACAGGGTTATCTAAAGGGACTGTTTTTATCTTTCTTTTTCTCTGATAGTCGATACAAAGGTCAGAAGTGATCTTATATAACCAGGTTGAGAATTTTGCTTGGGGTTTATAATTGTTTTTAGCCTTATAAACTCTTAAAAAAACTTCCTGTGCAAGGTCTTCAGCATCAACTTGATTACCAATAAAACGATAAATAAAGTTAATTAAAGGTTTATCGTACTTATTAAGCAAAAACTCAAATGCTGAATTATCACCTGATTTAAACCTAAGCATAAGACCAATATCTTCATCCCTGTCTTGTTCATAAGTAATATCTTTATCTTTTCTGATTTCCATAAATTCATAAGTTCCAATTAACTCCTATACCAAGCCATCTACCGGGTTGGGGGACACCTTTTATCTCTTCATATTTCTGGTCTAACAAATTAGTTCCTTCAATAAATATTTCCATATTCTCTATACTTTTGGAAATTCTGATATTGGCAAGAAAATAACCTGTTTCATTGACTCTTTCTTTATAAGTTAATTTCAGTGCAGGAATTATTTCCCACCAAATAGGATAACTGATTTCAAGAGAAAATTGGTTAGTTGGATATAGAAGAGCATATTTAGAGTAATATTCTTTTATTTTTTTTGAACCCATCCAGGAATAATTGAACCGTGTCTCAAATGAATACCAATTGAATTTTATCTCTGAATCAACTCCATATATTCTAACTTCACCTATATTTTCCGCTTTCCAGGGACCTGTTACTGTCTCACCAACCCAATCAATGAGATTTTTTTGGTTACGGTCAAAAAGAGTAATAGAAACATTTACCCCATTAGAAATCCGATGCAATTTCGCATCAGTATCCCGACTTTTATTAAGATTATCTCTAACAGAGTTTGAAATGAAATCCACTCCTGCTTCATAAGAAATTGTCTCTTCGGGTTGAAGTTCGGAATTACCTTCATTTATTGGATCTTTATAATAAAGTTCAGTGAATGATGGAATACGGAATGCGTGGCCTACTGAAGTTCGTAATTTCCAGAATTGAGAAATCCAATAACTTAATCCCAAAGTAGGAGATATCTGTTGTCCCCAGTTTGAATTATCTAACCTTAATCCTGCATCTAAATCCAAATTTGATGAAACTGAATTACAATATTCACTAAATATTGCTATTCGCGGTTGGACATGTTTGCCTAAACGAGTGCTATCAATTTCATCCTGAGTAATTTCACCACCTATGACTAAGTTCTCTTTTTCTCTTAACGGGATATTTGTCTGAATCTCACCTCCATAAAGATAAGTTGTATGTTCATTGACATATAATGTAGGACGGGTTATGTCTAACATATATTTATCATTATGTTGTCTGAAAAATAATTTTGGCTGCAGTGATATTTCTCCAATTCTGTAGAGTATTTCAAGTTTAGTAAAATATGTCTTTGTCCATTCTTTAGACGGATAATTTTTCCCAGGAGTATAAAAATCATAAGCACCGAATCCTTTATCCATAAAACCTAAAGATAGAATAATGTTCCCTTCTGGTAAGTCCCAAGTTGAATTAGAAAAAATATTCAAATTATCAAAATCAGTATCATAACGGAACCCATCGGAATTCTTTTTCTCTAATGATATTTTCTGACTGAAATTATTCCATCTGTTACCGTATGATACAGAAACAAGTTGGGTATTATATTCAGCAAATTTAACTTGAGTTGATAATTCTTTATTTTGAGGTTTTTTTGTTACAATATTCACTACTCCACCAAATGCATCAGGACCATAGACAGATGAACCGTGTCCTTGTAAGACCTCTATTCTTTCAATATCATTCAGTGTTACTGGTAAATCCATATTATGATGAGCGGTCTGTAAATCATTAACCCGTATACCATCAATAAGAACAAGAACCTGTTGAAAAGTAGAACCACGTATAGTCACATCTGCCTGAACACCGTAAGGACTACGTTCCTGTATATCTGAACTCAAAACATAATCTAATAACTCAGGAACTGAATTAGCAGCGGACTTCTTAATTTCTTCTTTATCAATTATAGATACCTGGCGACTTATCTGTGAAAATGTCTGTGGTATTCTCGTCCCAGTTACAACCACAGTGCTAAGTGTAATCCAAATATCTGTTTCAGCTTGAATTATACCAACTGAAAACAATATAAACAAAATTATTAAAATCACTTTTTTTATTCTGAACATCTCAATTCCTCCTCCTTTGTTAATTGTTTTATTATTTCCTTGTGTTTTTTACAAAATTCGTTTTTATTGTTTAATTGTGATTGAATAACTTCTTCCTGCCAGTGAGCATTGTAAAGTCTACAATTCTTATTTTCACAAAAAGGATCTCCAGTCATATGGTAAAATATTGACTGCAGAACATATCCTTTCATTACTTCAGTTATACGAGAATCATTATAGTCAATAAATCTACCAGTAAATTCTTGCTTCAGTGAATTAATATCAATCCCCATTTGTTTTTTTAGATAAAATTCTCTTGGCTTAGCTGGTGCTTCTACTATTCCAGCAGTAGAAATTATTGAAGGAAATCCATATACACTAACCCGTGAATGATATCTCATATCTGCCTCATCCCAGGTGCCAAAAAGCTGGTTAGTAAAAACAATATGACAATGATTAAAGTCAGATTCTTCTTTTGCTATTAATTTAGAAAAAATTGTCATAAGTTCAAAACCATCATAGAAAATACCAAATGATTTATTGCCAGGTTCGGATATTCTTTTCTTCTCATATTCTATCTCACCCTGTAAAGGTTCAAATACTGTAATCTTGTCTTCTATTTTCCTAACCTTAATTTTAGATATTTCTTTTGCTAAATGATTTATTGACTTTTCTTTTTCTTCGGAACTCAAGTTCAAAATATAGTACGCTATAAATTCTTCTCTTATTTGAATTTCACTTTTTTTGAATATGTTTTTCAGATATAACGAAATTTCATTCAGGTTTAAATTTTCTGTCTTCCCACCATCATAGAGATAAATAAAAGACGGGATATGCATAGTAAATCATTTTATCTTTTGTAATACAACTTCTGCTGCTTTTTTGCCTGAAAGCAACATTGCTCCAAATGTTGGTCCCATTCTGGGAAGACCATAAGTCGTGGTCACAGACATACCACAAACAACTAAACCAGGATGAACCTCCCCGGTATGTTCAACTACTAAATCTTCTGACCGCTCCACCCACATCGCTCCGAAACCAACAGTCTTTACTATCCCTCGCTCTTCTAATTTTTTAACTACTGTAGCATCATGTCCGGTTGCATCAACAACAATTCTTGATTCCAGGGCAACCGGATCCACGCAGGTGATCTCTCTTGGTAATGCCTGCACAGGAGTCCAGTTAACAACTGCACCTGCTACCCGATTTTCTTCTCTTAAAACAACATCATCAAATACAGTCATATTAGCAAATTTCACTCCAGCATCACAGGCAGCAGCAATTAGTTTTGAACATGCATGAGGTCCGTCTGCAACATAAAGTCCTTTCGTAACTTCTTCAAATGGAATTCCTAATTCAGAAAGAATTTCCTGTCCAGGTTCTCTTACAGTTAGTTTATTCATCAAATAACCACCTATCCAGAATCCGCCACCTAAATAATTGTTTCTTTCTATAATCAATACTTTTAATTTCTTTTTTGCCAATTCCATACCTGCCATTAAACCAGATGGTCCTGCACCTACAATCAGACAATCGCTTTCTACATATTCTGAAAACTGTTTAGCGAACTGTTCTACGATTGCACGAGTAACCTCTTTTTCTCCGACCGGACTAAAAATCTTTTTTCCCATAATGTTCTACCTCCACTATTCTAAATTTTTGAGTATAAATATTCATTCGTTTACCCCTGACAAAACCAATTACTGTAACTCCCATTTTTTCTGCTAAACCCACAGCCAAATCTGTTGGTGCTGCACGGGAAATAATAACTGGTATTTTTCGTTTAATTATTTTAACTAATATTTCTGACGAAATACGACCGCTGGTCAGAATTATTTTATTCTCTGTTGATACATGGTTCAACAAACATTCGCCAAAGATTTTATCAACAGTATTGTGTCTACCTATGTCTTCAGCAAATATCTCTATTTTATTTTGATTACATAATGCTGATGAATGAATACCGCCTGTTTTTTTAAATAAATCAGATTTCTCCTGAAATTCTTTCATCAAATCAAAAATAAGATTGTAACTTAACCTTATATCTGATGCTACGGGGTTACAATCTTTTATATCATCGGGATTATAAAAATAAGCACCTCTACCACATCCTGAACTGATTATTCTCTTCTGAAAGAATCCTTGTGGTATTTGTAAATTTTCATCCAGTTCAACATCAGCATAATTTCCATCTTTACCTATAGTTATACTTTTTATAATACTAGCACTCTTAATTAAGCCCTCGGATAAAAGAAACCCAACTGCTAAATAATTAAGTTTATCAGGACTGCAGAGAAGAGTTACTATTTCCTTACCATTGACTAAAATTGAAAATGGTATTTCTCTTATAACTAAATCCTTTTTCGTATCTATTGTTTCAGAACTGATTCTAACTATATCTAATTCTTTTGTCTTATCCATTTATTTCCAAAACCTCGTTCATACTCCCTACCCTGTATCCTTGAAGGTCTAATGTTATGTAATGATATCCAATATTTTTAAGTTTTTTTATTATTTTGTTTCTTAACTTAAGTGAAACAATGCGAGATATATCTTCTGGAGAAACTTCTATTCGTGCAATATTACTATGATGTCTGACCCTAACTTGTTTAAACCCTAATTTGGAGAGAAAATATTCAGATTCGTTTATCATTTTCAGTTTTTGCACTGTGATTTTATCTCCATAAGGAAGTCGTGAAGCGAGACAGGCAAAAGCTGGTTTATTCCAAGTAGGTAATTGCATTTTTTTAGAAAGTAAACGAATCTCTTTTTTAGTCAATCTTGATTCTTTTAATGGACTCCTTACTCCTAACTCTTTACACGCTACGCTTCCAGGCCGAAAATCTTTAATATCATCATAATTTGTTCCATCAACAATGAAATTTATCTTTTTCTCATAAGCTATCTGTTTGAGTTTAGTAAATAATTCTTTTTTACAGTAATAACATCTGTTCACTGGATTAGTGTTAAACAGTGGATTTGATAATTCTCTGGTATTGATTACTAAATGATTAATTTTCAATTTCTTGGCTAATTTTTTTGCCTGATTATATTCATTTTTTGGATATGTCTCGGATTTAGCAGTTACTGCTAAAACATTATCTTCTCCGAGAGTTTCTTTTGCTACTTTAAGTAAAAAAGTTGAATCTACACCACCTGAATATGCAATCAATACACTCTTCATACCAAGTAAAATATTTTTCAATTTATTTAGTTTTGAATTCAACATATCCAGCCACCTCCAACTACAATTTCATTATCATAAAATACTACTGCTTGACCAGGTGTAATTGCCCGTTGCGGTTTTTCAAACTTTACTTTTATTCTATTATCACTATAAGTGGAAATGGTTGCTCTACATTCCTGATGTTTATACCTTATCTTCGCTGTTACTTTCATTGATTTCAATATTTTCTCTCCATATATCCAATTCACATTCTTTGCAATCAATATATTACGATAAAGGTCTTTCTCTTCTCCAATCATTATTGTATTTTTCTTTTCATCTATAGATAATACATAATACGGTTTTTTATAAGCACCTATCCCTTTTCTCTGACCGACAGTATAAAAAGCAATTCCTTGATGTTCTCCTATTATCTTACCACCAGTATTCACAATCGGACCCGGTTTTATTCCTGTGTTAATCTGATCCTTTATCTGTGTCAATCTGTGTTGCAAAAATTGACGATAATCATTATTCGGAATAAAACATATCTCTTGACTGGCAGGCTTATTATGTATTTTCAATCCGAACTCTTTCGCTAATTTTCTTACCTCTTCTTTTGTATAATTCCCTAACGGGAAAATTATAGAAGCCAGTTGTTGTTGAGAAAGTGAAAATAAGAAATACGATTGGTCTTTCTCTCTATCAATTCCCTTTTTAAGAAGATACCTTTTGCTGATACTATCATATTCAATCCGCGCATAATGTCCTGTTGCAATATAGTGCGCACCTAATTCTTTTGCTTTCTTAAGTAAACTACCAAATTTTATTTTTTCATTACAAATAATGCACGGATTAGGTGTCCGTCCATTCATATATTCCTGACAGAAATAATCAATCACTTCGGCTTCAAATTCCTTCTCATAATTAAGTGCATAAAAAGGAATCCCTAATTTCTGTGCTACATTCCTGGCATCATCTATTCCCTGGATACCACAGCAACCAGATTCTGATACTTCACCTAAATTAGGTAATTTCATGCTTAGACCAATAACTTCATAACCCTGTTTAACTAAAATACAGGCAGCAGTTGAAGAATCTACTCCGCCACTCATTGCTATAACTACTCGTTTTCTCATCTTGATAAAATAGAAAACAAATAACCTAAAATAAGTGAAAGCGAACAGATGACACATAAATAAACTAATAAGATTCTGGTGCCAAATTCTTTCCGTATAACTAATATCGTGCCATAACTTGTAATCGGTCCAACTAAAAGCAAAACAAACCCAGCACCAATATTTAATCCCTGACTGATAAAAGCATGCACTAAAGGCACACTTGCTGTAGAACAGATATACATAACTAACCCGAAAATTAAAGCAAATAAATATCCATAACCTGCCACAAGATAATTCTTTATAATGCTCCCTAATGGAGTAATTGTAGCAATTACTGCTGCAAGAATTAGACCTATACCCAATTCCAATCCAATATCTTTCGGAATATCAATAAAACCAAACGAAAGAACAGAAATTATCCGCTTCTTTATTCCTGTCTCATGATGTCGGTGATTGAAATGTTCTCCTTCTTCACACATTGGACATTTATCTGATTGTGATTCTACCTGTCTAAAAGGCAGAAAATTACCAATAATACCAATAATAAGACCAATAAGAATTACTGAAAGACAGAGATATAAAGTAAATCCGAGTCCTAAAAGACGCCATGTAACAAATATTGCAGTAATAGATGTAGCAGGTGTCGCTACAAGGAAAGCTAAAATAGGACCTAATGAAACACCTCTTTTTCTAAATCCAATTGCTACTGGAAGTGAACCGAAACAACAAAGTGGCAGTATAATCCCAGCAATAGTTACATAGAGGATAGGTAAAATACCTTTTTTACTAAGATAACTATTTATCCAGGATTGTGGAATAAACTCGTGAATAATCCCACTTAATAAAAGACCTGATACTAAACTCGGTGCAATTTCTATCACATAATGTTGTAGTGTATGTAAAAAATGGATAATCATTTATTTGGTTTCCTTTCTCTGTAAAATTTATCCGGTTATTGATAACATCTTGTTTACCGGCTGAATAGCTTTCAACTGTATTTCCTTCGGCACTTTCACTTCGTTTTTAATATCTTCAAGCACCCATAACACTTTTTCTAAACTGCCTAATTTCATATTCGGACATATTGCCAATTCTGAAGCAGGATAAAATTTTTTATCAGGATTCTCTTTTTGTAACCTATAAATTATTCCGACTTCTGTTCCAACTATTAATTCTTTATTTCTTGTTTCTTTAGCATATCTGCACATACCATTTGTTGACAGAACTTTATCTGCAAGTTTAATCACATCTGGTGTGCATTCAGGATGCACTATAACTTCAGCATCCGGATGTTCTCTCTTTTGTTTCAGAATATCATCAACTAATATTTTTGCATGCACAGGACAATATCCATCCCACAGAATCATTTTTCTGCCAGTTTGACTTATTACATACTGACCAAGATATTTATCCGGAACAAAAATTATTTCTATGTCACTATCTAAAGATTGAACTACTTTTATAGCATTAGCAGAAGTGCAGCATATATCACTTTCTGCTTTAACTTCAGCAGTTGTATTTACATAAGATAAAACAAGCGCTGACGGATGTTTCTCTTTCATTTTTCTTAAACTTATCACATCAACCATATTTGCCATAGGACAACCAGCACTTATATCAGGCATCAGTACCTTTTTATCAGGACAAAGAATAGATGCTGTCTCAGCCATAAAATGCACACCACAGAAAACTATTATCTCAGCATCCGTCTGAGCCGCTTTTCTACTCAATTCTAAAGAATCACCAAGAAAATCCGCTATATCCTGCACTTCAGGCGGCTGATAGTTGTGAACCAATATAACTGCTTTTCGTTCTTTTTTAAGTTCCAGTATTTTTTTAATCAATGATGTATTCTTCATAGTTTTAGTCCCTCTTCTTTTTATATAATGGCGACATTTCTCGTAACCTAAATATTATTTCTGGTAATATTTCTATTACATAGTCAATTTCTTCTTCTGTATTATCTTTTCCTAAACTGAATCTAATTGAACCCTGTGCTATCGCGGGTTCAACTCCCATTGCTTTCAATACATGAGAAGGTTCTAATGAGCCAGAAGTACACGCTGAACCACTTGAAACAGCCACACCTTTCATATCTAAGTTGTGTATTATTGATTCTCCTTCAACAAACTCAAAACTTAGATTTAATGTATTCGGAAGCCGATTCACAGGATGACCATTTAAATATATATTATCTATTTTTTCTTTGATACCATTATATAACCTATCTCTTAAATTTGTCAAATAAATTGATTCTTTCTCCATAGATAATTTAGCAATTTCTATTGCTTTACCTAAACCAACTATTCCTGGAACATTTTCTGTTCCTGCTCTTCTGTTCCTCTCATGATGTCCACCATGTATTAAAGGCTGTATTCTTGTTCCTTTCCGTATATATAATACACCGATTCCTTTTGGTCCGTATAACTTATGTCCTGATAACGAAAGTAAATCAATATTTAATTCATTTACATTAATTGGAATTTTGCCTATTGACTGGACAGCATCTGTATGAAAATAAATTTCTTTTTCTTTTGCTATTTTACCTATTTCAGCAATTGGTTCTATAGTTCCAACTTCATTATTAGCATGCATAATAGAAATAAGAATTGTATCATCAGTAATCGCTTTTCTTACATCATCAGGATTAACAACTCCATATCTGTCAACTGGTAAATAAGTAATCTTAAACCCATGTTTTCCTAAAAACTTACATGTATTTAAGACCGCATGATGTTCAATAGAAGAAGTAATAATATGTCTACCTTTCTCTTCATTAGCATAAGCAACACCTTTTATAGCAAAATTATCTGATTCTGTTCCACTACTGGTAAACACTATTTCTTCTGGTTTTGCACCTATAAATTCAGCAACTTTTTCTCTTGCCTCGTCAATAGCCATTCTTGCCTGCTGACCAAATTGATGAATACTTGAAGCATTACCAAAAACATCTTCGTAATAAGGTAACATTGCTTTAACTACCTCCGGATGTGTCGGTGTAGTTGCATTATGGTCTAAATAAACTCGTCTCATTTTTTTTCACCTCTCTGAATCATAATTTACAGTTGATAGTTTATTGTTATAAACCTTCCACTATCAACTTTCTACTAATATTTAGTCAACAATATCTCCTTCAATCGGTTCAACATCAACACCTGACCTTATTAAATACCTGATGGCTTTCTCTATATTATTTTCTTCTCCCTCTAATTCAAGAACCAATTCTCCTGTTGTCTCTGTAACTTTTGCACGACGAATATTAGGAATTATATCGTACTTTTTTGCCATTTTAAATGTAACTGGTTCTTTAATCAATTCTTGCGGAAAAATTAATTTTACCAGTTTCTTTACTAATTTCTTCTTAGACATTTTCATTCGCCTCCAGTCTGACAGGTTTGTTGTGTCCTTAGACCACAAAATTGTTCATAATCAATTAGTTCTGTTATGGTAGGTTTATCTCCACAAACCGGGCAGTTACTATTTCTCTGGATATTAAGTTTCCTGAAATTCATTTCCAGAGCATTGAAAACAAGAAGTTTACCAACTAAAAGTTCACCTTTACCTAAAATATATTTTATTACTTCTGTAGCTTGAATCATACCAAGAATACCTGCCACTACACCTAATATTCCTGCTTCCTGACAGGAAGGAACCATTCCGAGTGGTGGAGGTTCAGGAAATATACAACGATAACAGGGGCCCTGGTGTGGGATAATAGTTGTTGCCTGACCATCAAATCTCAATATACCAGCATGAGAAAAAGGTTTGTTAGCCAATATACAGGCATCATTTACTAAATAACGTGTTGGAAAGTTATCACTTCCATCAACCACTATATCGTATTCTTTGATTATATCCATTATGTTGTTAGATGTAAGCCGCAATTGGTAAGTAGTAAGTTGTATATCTGGATTAATTGCATTAAGTTTTTCTTCTGCGGACTTGACCTTGGGTACTCCAATATCCTTTGTGAAATGAAGAATTTGTCTTTGTAAATTATTTAATTCCACTTTATCTGAATCTACTAATCCAATCTTGCCTACTCCTGCACTAGCTAAATAATATGCACATGGAGAACCCAAACCACCACAACCAATAATTAAAACTTTTGCATTTAACAATTTTTTCTGTCCGACTCCACCAACCTCTGGTAATATTATTTGACGACTGTATCTTTCAATTTGGTCTTCACTAAAATCAGACCCACCTGCAATTGCTGGAATTATGGAAACCTCATCACCATCTTTAAGTTCTGTCTTATCACCCTGTAAGAATCTTATATCTTTATCATTGACAAAGAAATTAATAAACCTTCGTAAATTACCGTTTTCATCACAAACCCTAGCTTTTATACCAGGGTATTTTTTATCAAGGTTTTCAATTAGTTCCTTAATATCTTTCCCATTACACTCAACTTCAATCTGATTATTAGTTAGTTTTTGAAGTGGTGTCGGTATTCTCACTTTTATACTCATACTTGAACCCTCCTCTCAATTTGTTTTGGTGGACATGGGTCTTCTGCATATGAACAAAAAACACAACAGTCACCTTTTTTAGGTACAAGCAATGCATTGCAATTCATACATCTATAAGAAATCTGACATGCATCTGTCGGCATTTCTACTGTTTCTACATGACCGCAGTTCGGACAGGTCAATTTTGTTCTTGTTTTTATTCTATCTAACCCCTTTTTATTAACTGTATTTTCAAATGAATTTAAGTTCGGTTTAATTTTTATAAATGTTCCTAACTTTGATGAAACTGCCTCTTGAGTTTTTAATCCATTACCTGTGATTGAAATTACAATTAATTCATTCTTCGGGATTCTGCCCTGTTCTATAAGTTTTTTAGTTACAGCAACCGTTACACCACCGGCTGTCTCAGTAAATATACCTTCAGTACGGGCTAACAATTTAATACCTTCTACAATCTCTTCGTCAGTTACATCTTCACCCCAGCCACCACTATCCATTACTGTCTTGAATGCATAATAACCGTCTGCCGGATTACCTATTGCCAATGATTTAGCAATTGTCTTTGGTTTTACTGGTCTAATAATTTCGCAATTTTCTTTTATCGCTGTAACCACAGGAGCACAACCTTGAGCCTGGGCAGCATATATTTTTGTCTTAATATCATCAATCAAACCTAATCTATGTAACTCATGGAGTCCTTTCCAGATTTTTGAAATTAAAGAACCACCTGCAACAGGCACAATAATATGCTGTGGAACACGCCATCCTAATTGCTCTACAATCTCATAAATATAGGTTTTTGAACCTTCAGCATAATAAGGACGAATATTGATATTAACGAATGCCCATTTGTATTTATTTGCCACTTCAGTGCAGAGACGGTTTACTTCATCATAATTACCTTCAACTGCCACAACTTGTGGTGCATAGATAAGTGAAGCAATTATTTTCCCTGATTCTAAATCTGCTGGTATAAAAACAAAACATTTCAGATTTGCCTGAGCGGCCTGTGCAGAAACAGAATTTGCTAAATTACCAGTAGATGCACAAGCAACAGTATCAAATCCAAATTCTTTTGCTTTTGTTATGGCTACTGAAACTACTCTATCCTTAAAAGAAAGCGTAGGATGACACACTGAATCATCCTTAACATATAATTCCTTTACTCCTAATTCTTTAGCTAAATTATTTGCTTTAACAAGGGGAGTAAAACCAGATTGCAAACCAACAATCGGCTCTTTATCAATTGGTAATAACTCACGATACCGCCAGAGATTCTTGTCACGGGAACTGATTAATTCTTTGGTCAACTTCTTCTTTATTCCTGTATAATCATAAACCACTTCTAATGGACCAAAACAATATTCACATACATAAAGTGGCTCTTTTGGGTATTCTCTACCACATTCCCTGCATCTTAATCCTTTAACATAAGACATTTTTACACTGTCCTCCTGCTATGCTTTTTTAATTAATAAATTAGAAGCATTCTCCATTCTTTCTACTTTTATAATCTTGTGTCCCCCTTCTTCTACACTGCCCGAAATATTTCTAATTGGTTCACTATCATCAAATATAACTTCAAGTGTTTATCCTCAGGAGTAGAGCCTGGAGTAGAGCCTTCAGGAGTAGAGCCTTTAGGCTCGTTAACAGGCGTGAACGCCCTATTCCTTCAGGCTCGTTAACAGGCGTGAACGCCCTATTCCTTCAGGCTCGTTTTACGGGCGTAAACGCCCTATTCCTCTGGCTCGTTTGACGGGCATGAATGCCCTATTCCTCTGGCTCGCACACTGTATAATCAATCACTGGAAATTTCAGAAAAACATCATTAACCCAATCCCTACCTTTTTCTCTCAAGTAAATTGGATAACTGGAAAAAACATATTGTTCAAGTTTCTCTAAATCAGTAACATACCCATGTTTTATTGGATTGTTGTGTATATAATTAAGTCTGATAAAGAAATCTTTATTATTCCTAACACATGTATCCCAGTAACTGTACCATATTTTTCTTCCCTGACAATTATCAATTTTGTTAATCTCATGAGAACTACTACCATGAACTATATTTATAAAATTACCTAAATTACTTCCCCTAGTTACTTCAATTAATGAATGGTAATGGTTATCCAGGATTACATAAGCATAAAGTTTAAATTGATACCGCTCAATACTTCCAGCAATCCTGTTTAATAATATTTGTTTTTTTTCATCAGTATTGAAATAGTTCCCTTCCTTATAAGTATGAGCAGTAATGAAATATATTGTATTATCAAGATAAATATGTGGTGGATTATGATAAATCTTCATTTTTTTATTAAAGCTTTAAGGAGTAGAGCCTGGAGTAGAGCCTTTCGGCTCGTTAACAGGCGTGAACGCCCTATTCCTTTAGGCTCGTTAACAGGCGTGAACGCCCTATTCCTTCAGGCTCGTTTTACGGGCGTAAACGCCCTATTCCTCTGGCTCGTTTGACGGGCATGAACGCCCTATTCCTCTGGCTCGTTAACAGGCGTGAACGCCCTATTCCTCAAGCAGTAAAATACTGTTCTATACTGAAATATCTCTCTCCTGTATCAGGGAAAATCACTACCACACGTTTCCCGTCCCCTAAATCTCTTGCTACTTTAAGTGCAGCAAAACAGGCAGCTCCACTAGATATCCCAACAAATAAACCTTCTTCTCGTGCTAAACGTTTAGCCGTATGAAATGCCTGGTTATCTTCTACTGTGACTATTTCGTCAATAATTTCACGATTAAGAATCTCTGGAACAAATCCGGCACCAATACCCTGAATTTTATGAGGACCAGCATTTTTACCTGACAATACAGCGGAAGTAGAAGGTTCGACTGCTATTATTTTTATTCTTTCATTTTTCTTTTTAAGAATTTCTCCTACTCCAGTAATTGTTCCACCTGTCCCAACACCAGCAACAAACGCATCAAGTTTACCATCAGTAGCTTCAAGTATCTCTTTTGCAGTAGTTTTACGATGGACCTCAGGATTAGCCGTGTTTACGAATTGTTGTGGCATAAAACTATTTTTCGTTTTCTTAAGAATCTCTTCTGCTTTTTTTATTGCACCTTGCATACCTTCTATAGCAGGTGTCAAAATAACTTCTGCTCCGTAGGATTTCAGAATATATATTCTCTCTAAGCTCATTGACTCTGGCATAGTTAAAACACATTTGTATCCTTTAACTGCACATACCATGGCTAATCCGATACCAGTATTCCCTGAAGTCGGCTCAACAACTGTTGCTCCTGGCTTTAATTTCCCTCTCTTTTCTGCATCTTCAATCATAGAAATTGCTATACGGTCTTTTACACTACCACCTGGATTGAATAATTCTAATTTAGCATAAATTTCCGCCATATCTTTTTCTATAATCTTGTTCAATTTTACCATCGGCGTATTACAAATTAGTTCAAGCACATTCTTTGCTACATTCGCACCACATTTTTTAGATTTAGTTTCACTATTCATTGTTACCTCCCGTTTGTATAATTTATGGTATATTCTATTCTTTATCATCTATTGTCTATAAACTATACAACATCAACTAATTTGCCACCTCCCATAAAATAAACTAATTCAAGTTTATCTCCTTCTTTAACAATAGATATTTGATAATCCTTACGGTCTATTATTTTTTCATTTAACTCCACAGTAACCACTTCTGGGCGAATATTCTTTTTTTTTAGTAATTCCTGAATACTAATTTCATTTTCTAAAATCTCTTCCTTCCCATTAAATAAAATTTTTATTGGCATTTTTATCCTCCAATCAAACTTTCTTTCTGATAAGTACTTTAAAATAATCTCCCACCTGTTCTATTTTTAATAGTTCCTGACCATCATTCTTTAAACTTTTTGGAACATTCTGTATTGGTTCACCGTCATCTAAATAAACTTCTAAAATATCTCCTATATTCAATTCTTCAAGTTTAAGTTTTGTTTTCACATAATTTATAGGACAAGGTGTTCCTCTTAAATCATATGTTGAAGTTCGTGGTTCATAGTTCATAGTTAGTAACTCGTAATTTGTAGTTAGTTTTGGGAAATTGAAATTACTGTCCATCAAAGAATAGATATTTTTAACCTCTTCATAGAATCTCTTTGTGAAATCAAATGCCTGTTCTTTTGAAATTTTACCCAAAAGCATATCATCATAGATATCAGTCACTTTTTCAAATTCCTGTCTACAGATACCAGTTCTAATAAATTTGTCAACAAAAGCAGAAACCGCCTCTTTTTCATCTTTCGGATCAATTCCTTTTACAACAAGTAATGCACATGCAGAATATATCAGTGCATTCTTTATCTCATCAATAGCGAAGTTTTTTTCTTCGGACTTTATTAATGACTGCTTTGCTGATTCCAAATCTGACTCTATCATATCAATAACACCAGCACCACATTCTCCCTGAGATAAACCATCTAAAGAAAATTCATCTTTCTTACCAAAATCAATATAATAACTTTTATCTTCTTCATACGGTGGAACATAGGAATATTTATTAATAAGTTTCTTCAAAAAATCTTTACTTTTATTTTCTGATAAAATAAATTCTCCAATAAATTTTGGCACAGTCCTTGCCGGAACAATTCCTACATCTTCTGCAAGCAATGTGTTTTCTGCGCTTGCTTTTCCACCATAATATACTTTGTAAAACGGAACCGTTCTATTATAAACTTTTCTTGCCATCCCTGATAATGAAATTGTTCCAAGTGGATGTTGTCCACAAGCATTTGGGCAACCACTGATGTTTATCTTTATATCTTTATGTTTATCAATATCAAGTTTTATTTTTTTTAACTCATCTACAATTTCTTTAGCCATAGCAATTGCATTACAAATTCCAAGATTACAAGTTGTTGCTGCTTTACAAGAAACAATATCCAGAACTGTCTCTGGATATAAATAATCATCTAAGAGTGTTTTTACCTTATCATGAACAATGTCAATTTTGTCCTGTGGAATATTTGAAATTAATAAATTCTGTCTTTGTGTTGTTCTGAAATTTACCATCGGTATATCCTTAACCAATTCAGACAACCCAATAAGTGTATCTGAAGTAATCTCACCAAAATGTATCCTCAATTCAAAATAATAATAACCATTTTGTTTTTGTTTACCAAGATTATATTTTAAAGTATTATTCTCATAATGTTCTGAGAATACAATTTTTGGTAATTCCGGTAATCCATTGCTTATTCTTAATGCAATATATTCTGTATCTTTAATTTTTTTTAATTCATTATTGTAAAGTTCGTTAAATTTTTCCCAGCCTATATCTTCAATTAAAAACCTTAGACGGTTATGATGTCTATTTTTTCTATCTCCATATTTATTAAAAACATTCATAATTGATTTAACTACATATCCAGTATCTTCTGGTTTCATTTTATCAATCAAAATTTTTCCTACTGCACTTTTTGCACCCATACCGCCGCCACATATAACTTTAAAATTACCATTTAGTGCAACAAAACCGACATCGTTTACACCAACAGCACAGCAATCTTTATTACAGCCAGAAAATGCAATCTTAAATTTTCTCGGAAGATTATAAGATTCATCAAGAGATAACAAGTATTCACTTAATCCCCATGCAAGTTTATATACCTCAAATTCTTCATAAGGGCATATCCCTGAAAGATAACATGCAGTAATATTCCTAACAGTATTCCCTCCACCACCACGAGATGAAATATCAAAATCCTTCAAATATTCAATTATCTTTATTGAATTTTCATAAGTAACATTGTGAATCTGAATATCCTGTCTTGTGGTTATATGAAGTTTTCCATCTGCAAAATTTTTTGCTACATCACCAATTGCTTTTAATTGCTGTGCTGTTAAAATGCCAGCAGGTATTCTTAATCTTGACATTAATAGTTTCCCACCACGTTGTGAGTAATTTCCCCAAGGAACACGTACTCCGCGAAAAAATGTATCTTTTATCTCACCTTTTAGAAATTTTTCGAGATTATCTTTGTACTTAATAATATCATCTTTGATTTTTTGAGGTAATTTAAACATTCCTAACTCCTAATTAAAAATGCATTTATTGTTCTTTCAATATCCTCCTGCGTATGTGCTACAGAAACAAAACATGCCTCATATTGTGAAGGCGGAAAATAAATTCCTTGTTTTAACAACTTATGAAAGATTCGTGCATAATGTTTTGGGGACTCAAAAAACAGAGTAAACATAGAACCTGCTTGACTAATAGTAACTTTTATTTTTGATTTTTTTAAATTATTATTTATACCATCGCAAAGAATTTTAGTTCTCTTTTCAAGCATAGGATATATATCTGTCTTATAAAGTATTTTTAATGTCATAAGTCCTGCTGTTACGCTAACAGGATTCCCCGAGAGGGTTCCAGCCTGATAGACAGAACCAAGCGGTGCAAGGAAATTCATAATTTCTTTTTTTCCACCGAAAGCACCTATTGGAAAGCCACCCCCAATTATTTTACCTAAACATGTTAGGTCCGCTTTAACTTTAAATAACTCTTGTGCACCACCATAAGCAAGACGAAAACCAGTAATAACTTCATCAAAAATCAAAACTATTTTGTAATAATTACAAATTTCACGAAGTCCTTTTAAAAATCCGTTCTGAGGTAACACAACACCCATATTTGCAGCAACCGGCTCAACTATTATACATGCAATATCTTTATAATATTTTTTTACTGTTTTATCAACTGCTTGAAGATTATTATATGGTAGAACTAAAGTATGTTTAATAAAATCAATTGGCACACCTGAACTTGTTGATATTATGCTATTCTTAAAAGTCATCACACCTGATCCTGCTTTAACTAACAGATAATCAGCATGACCATGATAACAACCGTCAAATTTAATAATTTTTCTCCGTCCAGTATATCCTCTTGCTAAACGAATAGCACTCATACACGCTTCTGTGCCTGAATTTACCAACCGAACCAACTCTATTGATGGAAATGCCTTACAAATTTCTTTTGCAAGTTCTGTTTCTAACTCCGTAGGAGCACCAAAACTCGTACCATTTTCAACCACACTCTGAACTGCATTAATCACATCTGGATATGCATGTCCTAATATTAATGCACCCCAAGACATACAATAATCAATATATTGTTTTCCTGAAACATCATAAATTTTTGAGCCTTTGGCTTTTTTAATAAAAAAAGGAGATCCAACCACTGCGGAGAAACTCCTAACAGGTGAATTTACTCCACCAGGGATATATCTTTTCGCTTCATTAAAAAGTTTATCGTTTATAGTTGATGGTTTATGACTTTTCAATTCTTTCTCCTATATCTATAAACTATATACTATTAACTATTTTCTTTTAACCATTTTGCTACTTCCTTTGCCCAGTATGAGATAATTATATCTGCTCCTGCTCTTTTTATTGAAGTTAAGATCTCTAACACAACTTGTTTTTCATCAAGCCAGCCTTTTTCTGCTGCTGATTTAACCATTGAATATTCACCACTAACATTATATGCAGCAAGTGGAATATTAAAATTCTCTTTTACTACCCTTATCACATCTAAATAAGAAAGTGTAGGTTTTACCATTACAATATCTACACCTTCATTTATATCTTGCTCTACTTCTCTAAGTGCTTCTTTAACATTTGAAAAATTCATCTGATAACTTTTTCTATCTCCAAACTTAGGTGACGAATCTGCTGCTTCTCTAAAAGGACCATAAAAACTTGATGCATATTTTGCTGAATAACTCATAATAGCCACATCTTTAAAACCATTTTTATCAAGTAGATCTCTTATCGCCCGGACCTGACCGTCCATCATTGCTGATGGTGCAACAATATCTGCACCAGCTTCTGCATATGAAAGTGCAATTTTCGCCAATACTTCTAATGTGGCATCATTGTCTATTTCGTAGTTTGTAGTTCGTAATTTGTAGTTCGTTATTTGCGAATTACTAATTACTAATTTCGAATTACGTTTTAATATGCCACAATGACCATGAGAAGTATAACTGCACAGACATACATCTGTAATAACAACTATATCGGGAATTTCTTTCTTGATTGCCATTATTGCTTTTTGGACAATACCATTTTTAATATATGCATAACTACCTATTTCATCTTTTTTATTTGGCACACCAAAAAGCAAAACTGCTGGAATGCCAAGTTTATGAATCTCCTTAACTTCTTCTATAATTTTATCTGCTGAAAATCTATAAATGCCTGGCATTGATTTTATTGGCTGTTTAATATCCCTACCATCAACTACAAAATATGGCATAACAAATTCTGAAACTGAAATTTTTGTTTCGGAAAACATTCTTCTTAAATTTTCTGTATTTCTAAGTCGTCTTAGTCTATTTTTTAATACTTTCATACTTATTCCATTCTTTTTCTGTAACAGGTCCGATTGTCCTGATTTTAATTCTTTCTGGTGGCTTTCCATATCTTTTTATAAAATTTCTAACAGTAGAAGGACTACTGAATATTATCTCATCAAAAAAGTTTAAATCTAACTCTGGCAAATTTTTTGGCATAACATTCCTATATACAACTACAGGGTAAATTTTAGCCCCAAGTCTTTTTAAACCATCAGCTAGTCCTTTGTCTGCAATATCAGATCTTGGTAATAAAATTTTAGTTGACGGTTCAATAATTTTTTTTAATTCATTAATTAACCCATCTGAACATTCCTTTTTAGGAATTAAATCAGCAATAATTCCATATTCTTTTAATTTATTTGCAGTTGATGAACCTATAGCAGCAATTTTTATCCCTTTCAATGAACGAGTATCTTCTCTCAACTCAAATAATCTCTTGAAAAAATAAAATACACCAAACCTGCTTGAAAAAACAATCCAGTCAAATGGTAGTTTATAATTTATGGCTGATAGTTTATGTCTATTTGAAAGATTCTTTATCCAGTTATCAAGTTCAGTGTAATCATCTAATTGCTTTATTTCAATCATAGGCACATGAAAAATCAGCCCATTTTCAAAGTATCTTTCCGATGAAATTCCCGTAAAAAGAGTTTTTTTTGTTTTTTTAAACCAGTTAAATTTCTTCTCTTTTTTTACAACCTCTCCTATAATGACAATTGCTGGAGCTGAAATTTTTTCTAACTTAACTCTATCTCTTATATTTTTCAAGGTCCCAAAAATAATATTTTGATTAAGTTTAGTTGTATTTGAAACAATTGCCACAGGTGTATCCTCTTTTTTACCCGAATTAATTAATTCATTTATAATCTCTGTAAGATTTTCAACAGCCATATATAAAACAATGGTATCTATTTGTGAAATTCTGTTCCAATCAACAAATCCATTATTTTTCTCAGATGCTTCATGCCCTGTAGTAATCACTATACTAGATGAAACTCCTCTTACTGTCAGCGGAATTCCACTATAACATGCTGCTGCAGTTGCTGCTGTAACTCCGGGGATAATAACAAACTCAATTTTATTTTTAGTTAATGCTTCTAGTTCTTCGTTGGCTCTAGCAAAAATCATCGGGTCACCATTTTTAAGTCGTACAACCATTTTATTCTGTTTTGCTTTCTTTATCATTAAATTATTTATCAAATTCTGTCTTTTAGTAAACCCGTTAATGTATTTCTCCTCAAACAACTCATCTCCACATATAAGTTCAGCATCCGGTTTAGCGTATTCAAGAATTTTTCTATCAACTAAATGATCATAAATAACAACATCTGCTTGGTGTAAAATTTTAAGCCCTTTTAATGTAATTAAATCAGGGGCACCAGGTCCTGCACCAACAAGATAAACTTTTCCACTACTCATATTTTTAATTAGACCTTAACTTTATACCCTTTTTCTGTAAGTTTCTTAATTATTTCAGATAAATCTTTCCCTTGTTTTTGACATCCTTGTTTTAAGGTTGTTATTCTTCCTATTGTATTTCTAACAACAGGGTTTTTTATACCCAAAAAACCCATTTCTACAAGTATATCAATTAATTCTGGATATTTTTCTGTTAGTTCAAAAACTGTATTGTTAATATCAAGTTCCTTCATCTAATAATCTTTTTTCACCATCTAATTTTTTTATTTCAGTTATATTCTGAGTTACTTCCAGTGTCCCAAGATATTTCTTGTTATGATCTCTGACTGCGAAATATTTTATATATATATATCTACCTTTATAGTTTATCCAGAAACTAACTGAATCCTTTTTGCCTTCCTTAAAATCTGAAAGAATTTTTTCTACTTTATCAACACTTTGCGGTGGATGACAATTTTGAACTTTTCTACCTATAACTGATTTTGTTCTCAAAAATATTCTATCTCTTCCCCCAGAAAAATATTTTACATTATCGTTCTCATCAATAAAAGTAATATCTACTGGTAAAGTATTAAGTATAAACATCAGTTCTTTCGGACTTAAATTTCCTGTTGGAAAATTTATTACTTCGTCTTTTATAACTGGTTCTTCAATTACTGCTGTCTTAAGTTCATTTATTAATGTATCTATGTCTTTGGGTGGTTCAATAAATATATAACCCACATCTTTACTTTCTTTCAATATCTCAATCCAGTCTTCAAGTTTCAATTTTTCAAGAGAAATAGGAAAAAGAATGTTTTCTTCTTTAAAAATCATTCCTTCTATCTCTTCAATCAGTGAGTTCAGGTATATAATATCAACTTCAATTTTCGTGAGTGCATTTTTCAACATATCTCTAATTTCGTTATCCTTTCCCCACATTACCTTTGAAGGACCAAAGAATCCATACTTTTCCAAAAAAGGAAAAAGAAGTTGCTCTTTTCTTTTATAGTGAATATCTATATCTTTAAGTTTAATAATAGATTTTTTTATACCTTCTTTATCACCATTTCTTACCTGTTGTTTCAGCTCAGATAAAATTTTCTCAATTTCTCTATTTTCAAGTTTAAATAGATGGACAGGATGAGCAGTGGATTCTTCATTAATTATTTCTCTCTTTAATAATGATTCAAATAGTAATGCATGGACATTACAGAACTTCTTGATTACCTCAGTAGACATTCCTTCATTAATCAGGGATTGTTCAATCTCGGCAATCTCAGATGAAGTAATACTGCCAACTTCTTTTACTAAAATATCACGTGCTGCTTCTACTGATAATCCTTGATGTAGTTGCTGTATAATGTCTTTAATTATCTGTTTCTTTCTCTCCGGATTCATTATTTCGCTCATTTTATTTCACCTTTAAATATTCCCTCTCCAATTGTTCCACAAGATGATGGTATTTTTCATGGGTACCTTCACCCATCTTTTTTTCTACTTTTTCAAATTCCTCAAGAAGTTTCTTTTCTGTAGATTTATCCAAATGCATATCCGCCATCATATAGAGAATATTATCTTCCTTATCTATATGTTGGCGTAGGAGATTGACATATCCTGAAGCATTTTCTGCAATATCCTTAAGCGACTTTTTATTACCTTTCCTATAATCAGTAATCGCCTTAGCCAACTGACGGACATAATTTCGACCGATATCATGTTCTTCCAGCATTACTTCGATCGGACCTCCATTACGAGGAATTCCTGCCTCTTCCATTGCAGGAAAAAGCAGATCCTGTTCTTTGCCGTGATGACACTTATCAGCAAATGTCCGAATAAAATCTACAATCTCTTCCATATGTCGAAGATTAACCGGCTTTTTTGCCATTATATCCGAAACAATCACATCCAGAATATCCAGCACTATTTTGATTACCTCATGCTCTTTTTTCAATATTTTCGTTGGCCCCATAATTCTCTTACTCCTTTCAAAGAATGATTCTTTTTCTTAAATAGCTATTACTTTCTTTACTTCAGGTACAGCACTCTTTATTGCCTTTTCTACTCCCATAGATAATGTCATTTGTGACATTGGACATCCACAACAAGCTCCAGTTAGACGCACCTTAACTATATCATCTTCAATACTGACCAACTGAATATCTCCTCCATCAGCTTGTAGAGCTAATCTGATACTTTCTAATGCTTTTTCAACCTTCTCTCTCATTCTTTACACCTCCTTCAAATAAAAGTTCTGTATGGTACATTATACAATGGTGGATTAAGTTTTAAGTTATTCCGTTTTATATCAATATGGTCTATCATTCTCCTTGCTGCTTCGATAGGATCATCTTCAAAACAGAATTTTCCACCTGTAATTTCTTCAATTCCTTTTGTTAAATATTCAGTCAAATTCTTACTACCCAGAACTCTCATAGCAGGACTGTATGCGACAAAACAACCTGATGCAACAGCATAAAACGCTATTGATATCGCTTTTTCACACATAGCCTCAGGTGCTGCTGCAGCAACAGGAAGATCCGATAAAGATTCGCCCAATCCGCCTTCTTTTATTATTTCACATAATGCTACAAGAATACGACTATTATCAACACAAGAGCCAAGATGTAAAACTGGTGGTATACCAATAGTTTCACATATTTCCTGAATCCCTTTTCCAGCATAAATATTTGCTGATTCTGGTTGTAAAAGTCCTATTTTTGCACATGCAGTTGCGGCACAACCCGTTGTCACTACAAGGACATCGTTTTTTAAAAGTTCTTTCACCATCTCAATATGACTTCTATCCTGGGTTTTCCTTATTGTGTTACATCCTACTACTGCGGCTATTCCGCGTATTCTTCCAGAAATTATTGCATCGTTTAATGGCCGAAATGTTGCTCTATATTTTCCACCAAGTATTTCAAATAAATTTTCAACAGTAAATCCTGCTATAAGATCGGTCTTATTCGGTGGTATATACTCTTCACGTCTATTCTTGAAATTCTCAACAGCCATTTTTACTATCTCTTTTGCTATTGTATATGCTTTTTCTTCATTGAATTGTATATGTTGTGCACCTCTAATTCTTGCTTTTGAACTTGTTGTAATAAGTTTAGTATGAAATCTTTCAGAAAGGTCTGAAAGTGCAGGCATAATACATTGGACATCAACTACCATTGCTTCAACAACTCCGGTTATTATTGCTAACTCTTGATTTAAAAAATTACCTAATATTGATACACCCTGTCTCATCAGTATTTCATTTGCAGTACAACATATACCAACTACATTTATTCCTTTTGCTCCATTATATTCAGCTAACTTTAAAAGTTCTCTATCACGCGATGCATTCACTATCATCTCTGATAAAGTAGGTTCATGTCCATGAACAACTATATTGACCATATTTTTATCAAGTACACCCAAATTTACTTTACTCCTTATCGGTTTTGGTTCTCCAAACAAAATATCTCCAAGTTCAGTTGCTATCATATACCCTGCCCAGCCATCACCCATTGCTGTCCTAAGTCCAAACAAGATAATGTTCTTATAATCAGCATCAACACCTTCATGTGTTCTGTGAAGAGTTTCTACTATTTCGCGGTCAATTCCACGAGGAATTAAATTGTGTTTTCTCCAATTATCAACAGTTTTTTGTGGTGCTCTTAAAGCAGGGAAAGAAATTTCTCCTTCTTGCTGACCCCAGTGATTCAATGCTACTATTGCAACTTCTTTCGCTATATCTTCTATATTCTTCCCATCCGTAGATATATTCCATTCCTTTGCTATCCTAAAAAGTTTATTTTTACCTTTAATTTCATAACCTTCTGCTTTCCCTTGTGAAACAAGTAATAGTGTTCTAGCAATATCTCTACCATGGTCAGAATGTGCAGCTGCTCCACAAGCTATCTGTCTAATTAATTGTCTCGCTGCTATTATATCTGCATCTGCACCACAAATACCTTTCTGAGCACCTTCACCAAAAGGATCTATTCTACATGGTCCCATATCACATACTTTACAACATACCCCAAGTAAACCAAATCCGCAACGTGGTGTTTGTATCTCATTTCTATCCCACGCTGTTGTAATTCCCATCTGTTCCGATCTATCAATTAAGCACTTTGATGCAGGATCTATTGTTTTAATTTTATTGTCTATCATTTTTCACCTCTGCTAAACAATCCTTCTCTTATTTTATTCTCGATTTCTTCACATATTCTACGAAAAAATTCTATTTTTTCCACTTTTGGATATGAAATATCCCAACTGATTCTCTTGACAGTTGGATAATAAGGACAAACCTCATTATAGCCAATTGTTATTATATAATCAAAATTTATTCCCTGGATATCATCAAAACTTTTGATTCCTTGAACTGAAATATCTACTCCTTTTTCTTTCATAACTTTTAAAGCAAAAAAATTTATACTACCATATTGTTTTGAACTTGCAGTATAAGCAAAAAACCTTGGCCAGTATAAATGATTAATTATTGTTTCAGCCATCTGACTTATATAAGAATATTCTGAACATACGAATAATATTTTTTCTCTTGCGTCAATAGAGTTTGTTAGATTTACTAATTCCATATTATCTTTTTTAACTTCTATCGCCAGTGATCCCTGAAGTGGATGTGGTTTAAGAATATCAAATGATATTCTCTGAGTTATCCCTTTTTCTAAACCTAAACGAATAAGTCCTGCAGCGGCAATGACAATACCATCCATATCACTATTATATAGTGTAAATAATCGTTCCTCAATGTTTCCACGTATATCAATTATCTCTAAATCAGATCTGTATTTTTTTAACTGTTCTTTACGCAATTTACTACTTGTCCCTATTTTTGCTCCTTTTGGAAGCTCATCTAATTTTAAGTTATTTTTAGAGACAAGAACATCGTAAGGATCTATTGCTTTTGTAACAGCTGAAATAACTAGTCCTGATGGTATAATATCCGGTAAATCTTTTGCACTGTGAACCGCAATTTCTATTTCGTTCTTTAATAACGCTTCCTCAATTGTATCAGTAAAAAAGTTCTGTCTATTAACTTCAGCAAGCGGAATGGTTTTATCATAGTCACCACTTGTTTTATATTTTTTTATATCAAATATTATTTCTGGATACCTTTCCTTATATAAATTTATTATCTCTTCTGTCTGCCTAATAGCTAATTTGCTATCCCTTGTACCAATTCGTAATTTTTTGAACATTTTGCCTCTTCAATAAATTTCGTAATTTCTTCATCTATAATCCTTTGAGCTACAATTTGCTCTTTTTTTCTCATCTCAATATTTTTCTCTATTATAGCAGTTAAATCATCTATATCATAAAGATAAATGTTCTCAATATTTCTCACTTCTGGATCAATATCACGAGGGACTGCAATGTCAAAAATCAACAATGGCTGATAACCGGCTCTTGGCTCAAAATCAGATTTATTCAATATAAAATGTGGTGCTGAAGTTGAACTTATAATAACATCTGCTGTATCAAGAGCAGAGTCAATTTCATCAAACATTATTGCTTTTCCTTTTACTTCAGATGCTAATTTTATAGCAATATCAAAATGCTTATTTGCTACAACTGTAACATTTGCTTTTTTATGTTTCAAATAACTTACAATAATAGATGCCATTTTGCCTGTCCCTACAAGAATAATATTTTTGTTTTTAATTGTATCAAAGAAATTTTTAACAATACTAAAAATTACGCTTCCATAAGAAATATTACCCTGTGAAATCTTTGTCTCTGTCCGGACTCTTTTACCTGTTTCAATTGCCTTAAGAAAAATTTTATTAATTGTTTTATTTGTCCAACCAGCATTATGTGCAAAGAAATATGCTTCTTTAACCTGACCAAGAATCTCAGGTTCACCCAGAATTTGTGACTCAAGCCCTGAAGCCACTCTAAAAAGATGTTTTATTGCATTCAAACCAGTAATCTCATAAAAATATTTTCTACTTGAATTACATAAATCAAAATAATCTATTATGAAGTCAATCAAAAATCCCTGTTGAATATTATTATAACTGGCATATATCTCCGTACGATTACAGGTAAAAAGAACAACCGCACCTTCTATATCTACTCCATTAGAAATCCAAATTGAAGATTTGGTATTCCGTTCTTTAGTAGAAAGGGTAGAATTATTTCTAACGGGGCTTGCAAAACATGATAATCTATTAAAAATATCTGGCAACATTTTTCTCGAAACATTTACCCTCTCTCTTATATCTATTGGTGCTGTTTTATAATTTATTCCTGCAAGTATTAAGTTCATAGTTAGTTCTAGATTATTTTATTTCACCTTTGATACCAATTGTTACTTCTTCAAATGGAATATCCTTTTTTGCCTGATTCAATGCCTGTTTGACTATATGTACAAGACCAAAACAGCATGGTACTTCCATATGTACTACTTTAATACTTTTGGGATTAGATATTTTAATAATCTGCGTAACTTTCTCTATATAAGCATCAACATCATCTAATTTTGGACAGCCAATAGCGATAGCATTCCCTTTCAAAAAATCTTGATGGAAATTAGCATAAGCAAATGGAACACAATCAGCAACTATTACAATATCCGAATTCTGAAAATATGGTGCAATCGGTGGTACTAAATGCAACTGAATTGGCCATTGTCGTAATTCCGAAGAATTAGTGACTGGAGTAGGGGCTTTAGCCCCGTGTAACGAGCCTGATGGTTCTACTCCTGACTTCTTTTCCCAATGGAGCATCTGTGCAGAAGGACATGAACTCATACCTTTATGCATTTTATGGCTATGATGTTCAGGTAATTCTTTTGCATGTTCTTTGAGATGCTTCAAATGCGTATCTAACATTTCAGGTGCTACTTCTTTTATTCTAGCAACAGTTGCTTCCTCATCGTAACCATCTGCTATCCTCTCTTCAATTGTCAATGCTCCAGTTGGACAGGTACCTAAACATGCACCAAGTCCATCGCAATAAAATTCTTTTACCAGCCGTGCTTTAGGACCTTTTGGTGTATCAACAATCTGTATTGCCTGTTCAGGACACGATGGTATACATGCTCCGCAACCATTACATTTTTCCTCATCAATTTTGATAATTTTTCTTTTAACTTTTTTCATTCCCCACCTCCAGATAAATATTTTTCTTTTGCTATTTGTTTACCAGCAGAAGTTAAAAAGTTCTTATCAATAATTCTTTTTAACTTTTCTTTATTATTTAAATCAAATTCATCTTCTATATTAACCAGCCAGTCCGAATCCCATAATATTTTAAAGTTCAATGTATCTATTTCACCAGGACTGTGATGACTGGCAATTATTTTACATACTTCATCTATAATTTCCTGTTTTATACCAACTTTCTCCAGGATTTCTTTTGCTATTGGTGGACCTTCCTTCTCCTGTAACTGACCATCCGTTGAATTATATTTTTTCTCGCATTCTTTTATCCCAATATCGTGTAATATTGCTGAAATTATTACTACTCTCCTGTCAGCATCTTTTTCTTGTTCCAGTATCTTTTCGGCAAAATATAAAACTTTCCTGGCATGTGCTATTCTTTTTATATCATCTCCAAAATAGTTTATCATTTCGGATAATATCTTCTCTTTGAAATCTAAATTTGCTTTATTCAGTTCAATTCTCGGTTTTAATTCTTTATATTTTCCCTCACCTATACATTGCTTTGCATATTTGCACCAATCAATACATGAAGGTATGGTTTCCCGATAAATATCAGATTTACACTTCGGACAATTAACTTTCATCTCGTTAGAGAATATTTCAACTATATAACCACAATTTTTGCATACCTGCTCTTCAACACTGAGATTTCTGATATCTATCCCAGGACATTTAAGGTTCATTTGTTTTGTCTCCTTTTATTATTATTTTTTCTTCATCAATCTTACCTTCTATAATTTTGAAAGCACGGATTTCAGGATTATTATAATCTTTCAGCGAAATTATTACATAATCTACCTCAGGATAAAAAGCCATCTCACAATCTCTCTGAGATGGATAAGCGGGACTCTGTGAATGTGAATGATATATTCCCAACATCTCTATTCCTGACTGACGCATTTCTTTAAAAACTTTCAGTTGCTCTTCGGGTTTCATAAAATAACATGTTTCTGGATTGTCTGAAGTATTAGTCATTTTATATACCTTTGATACTATTTTATTTTCAGAAGTAGAGCCTTTGGGAGTAGAGCCTTTGGGAGTAGAGCCTTCTGGAGTAGAGCCTTCTGGAGTAGAGCCTTCTGGAGTAGAGCCTTCTGGAGTAGAGCCTTCTGGAGTAGAGCCTTCTGGAGTAGAGCCTTCAGGCTCGTTCATTGGCGTAAACGCCCTATTCCCAACGGGGCTGAAGCTCCTATTCCCTGCCAAAATTCCACAGGCTTCTTTCGGATATTCACTTTGACAATGTTTTATTATTTCTTCAAACTGTTCTTTTGTTAAATATATCATCCTTCAATCCCTTTCAGTCGCTCAGAATGACCCTAAGCGTAGTCGAATGGGTCATCTTAGTAATAAAAAGTGTAATAAATAACTTAGCGAAAATGTCAAAATTGGCACTGCAATCCAGACGGAAATTATTTTTTGCACAACGGCTTTTTTATATGTTAAGTAAAACCCATCTTTTACGCTGCTTATTGCTAATACAGAAAATGTTGTAAATTGGACATAAGGAGCGGGAAGCCCAAGTAAAGATGCAACTATTACAAAACTTGATGTTACAAGTGATATTATTCCAGCTGATATTTGTCCAATAGGAATTATTTCCTTTGAGATTGTATTTATAACACCCTTCCCAAACACTAAACTGCCTATACCAAAAGATAGTCCTATAAACAGAATACATAATATTGGATTTACTGAAACAGCTAACAATACCGGTGCAACTACATTAGCAATATTATTTGTTCCTATAGCAAATGCAGAATAACAATCTGTCCAGACAATAAACTTTTTTAATTTATTATTGTAAGAGACTGATTTTTCATATAATTTAAAATTACTATTTCTCGGTGGATAGAATATTTTTTTAATAAAATATGTAATCAAAAACGCTAAAATACAGAATAAAACTGCAATATAAAGAATCTTTATTATTGTATGCCAGTTTACCTGATGATAATAGAAAGCAGCACCTGTAAAAGCACTTACAGTTATGAAACTTGTTGACTGTGGTATTCTTAACAGGTTAGTCAGAAACATCATCAGTGCTGATGAAATTAATATGATTAAACCAGAATATACTCCAAATGATGTCTGAGAGATTTTCGTAGTTAGTGTAGTAACCACTCTCGGACCAATAAGTAAGCCACCAATTAACACAAATATCGTATAAAACAAACTTGCTTTTGTTCTTGTCAATAAACCACTACCATATGATGGTGTAAATGATATAGAGAACCCTGAAGCACCCATATTCATTCCAGAAAATATAGCTATAACTAATAGAGTTATTATTTCAATCATATATTGTACTCTGTAACTTTTTGTTTCATCCCTTCAATTAATATTTTAGCAATCTCAGGACGTGTAAATTCAAGAGGAGGAATTTCCTCCTCTTGAAGCATTTGTCTAACTTTCGTCCCACTGAGCATAATTCTTTCTTCTATACCATGAGGACATGTCTTAGAAGAAGCCATATTGCCACATTTCTTACAATAGAAAGTATGTTCAAAAAATAGTGGCGTAATTCCTAATTCTTCAGGTTTAAATTCTAAAAATATTTTCTGAGCATCATACGTGCCATAATAATTACCTACCCCTGCATGGTCTCGTCCTACTATAAAATGTGTGCAACCATAATTTTTCCGGACAATCGCATGGAAAATTGCTTCTCTTGGCCCTGCATAACGCATACTGGCAGGATTTATTGCTAAAACTACTCTGTCTTTAGGATAATATTTATCTAATAATACTTCATAACATTTCATTCTGACCTCTGCTGATATATCATCTGCCTTTGTCTCACCAACTATCGGATGTAAAAATAAACCATCAAAAATTTCTAAAGCACACTTCTGGATATATTCATGCGCTCGATGAACCGGATTTCTTGTTTGAAATCCAACAACTGTTTTCCATTCCTTTTCACTGAAAATCTTTCTGGTATCTTCCGGTGTTAAGAAGTACTTAAGGAATAGGGGCTTTAGCCCCGTTAACGAGCTTAAAGGCTCTACTCCAATAACACTTATTGGACCTGAAAGTAGAACATCACCTTGAGAATAAAGAGCTTTAACCCCAGGATGTTTCAAATCTTTTGTACGATATACTTTCTCCGCTTCTAATTCTTTATCATATGAATACATCTCCTCTAAATGAAGAACCGCAAGAATTGTTCCAAATTCGTCTAAAAGACAAATATCTTCTCCTATCTCAAAACGCTCTGACTCATCTTTGTTTACTGCTAAAGTAATTGGAATAGACCAAACTAAACCATTGCTTAATCTCATATTATGTAGAACATTTAAATAATCTTCTTTACCCATAAACCCTTCTAAAGGACTGTAGGCACCCGTAGCAATCATCTCCAGATCAGATATCTGTCTTTTGTTTAATTTAATACTTTTAAGCATAAATATCTTGTCTTTAAGAATCTTCTTGTCTTTTTCAGAGATTATTTTATTAATCAATTTCCCGCCATGTGGTTCTATCATCCTTTGACTCCTTTCTATCACTCAGGATGGCCCTGAGCACAATCGAATCAGTCATTTTAATAATTCTTGTAGTTCAGTTATCATTTGTGCGACAATCCCTGCACAATAATTTTTCCGTTCCTGACTGTTAAAATTATCTTTCCAGTCCTTAGTTAATATCCTGCAACAAGTTGATTTAAATTTTTCTCTAAATTTATCATAAAATATCTTGGTTCGCCTGTCTGCTTCTTCTTTATCTTCTTTTTTATCTATCCTGCCATATTTCAAACCAATGGCAATGATCCCACCGGTAATCACACCACAGATACAACCACTACCAGCAACACCAGCACGAAATCCTGTAGCACAACGTATTACTACATCAGGAACATTAATAACATTATTTTCTTTTAAACTATGAAGAACGCTCTCACAACAATTATATCCATCTAAATATAATTTTTGGGCAATTTCTGATAATTCCATTTTCCATCCAGTTTATATGGTATATAATCTATTGCTATCTATAAACTATCCATTATATAAACCATCAACCAGTTTTACAATGTAATCCGCATTCTTTTTTATCAGGCGACTCCCACCACCACCTACCAGCACGAATATCTTCACCAGGTTTTATAGCTCTCGTACAGGGAGCACAACCAATACTGGGATATCCTTTATCATGCAGAGCATTATATGGCACATTATTTTCTTTTATATAATCCCAAACTTGTTTTTCAGTCCAATCAGCTAGCGGATTGAATTTGACTATTGAAGTAGAGCTTGGAGTAGAGCCTTCTGGAGTAGAGATTGGAGTAGAGCCTTTCGGAGTAGAGCCTTCAGGCTCGTTTAACAGGCGTAAATGCCCTATTCCTCTGGGCTCGTTAACGGGCGTAAACACCATATTCCATATCTCAATTTTTTTAATTTCTCTTCGTGTAACTGATTGTTCACGTCTCAAACCACAAATCCATGCGGATAAATTTTTTAATGCTCTATTCAATGGATCAACTTTTCTTACTTTACAACATAATTGCCGTAACTCCACGCTTTTATAAAACAAATTAAACCCTTCTTTGGATACCATATCTTCAACTGATTTGGTATCAGGATAATAAACTTCAAGTTTAATTTTGTATTTTTCTTTTATCTTATCCATCAAATCATAAGTTTCTTGCGGCAATCGTCCGGTATCAAGAGTAAATACTCTTGCTTCTGGACAGATTTTTACTAACATATCAATTAAAACAACATCTTCTGCCCCAAAACTTGAAGCTAATGCAACTTTATCCTGATATTTATCCAATGCATACTTCAATATCTCCTGTGCAGTTTTTGACTCTAAATCTTCAGTTATTAGTGAATTTTTGTTCATTTTTTTAGATTCCTCCTTCAGAAAAAACCTTTTCGTTTTGTATAACTAGTGTGCAATCCTGTGAAATCATAATTGCATGAAACTTAGAATAAAAAGATTTACTCCTTACATTTTTTTGCTGCTGGAATTTAATAAACTTAGTTTGAATATCTTCTCTCAAAATCTTAAACATAAATAGCCCTTATCCTCAAAGCAATTAATAATCAAATATAATATATTGGTGTTTCGGTTCTTTTTGATTTTTCTCTTTGTCTTTTAGCCAACTCTTCTAAAGTTACAGAATTAAGTAGATTTATAATCGTTTCTCTCATTTTAATCCATATATCACGAACAGCACAAAATCTTTCTCGTGAACATATCTTACTATCAGGAACACAATCTACAGGTACTAACGAGCCCTCTAACGCTTCTACAATTTCACCAAGTTTGATTTCAGACGGGTGTTTAGCCAGTATACAGCCACCTTTTTTACCACGAATAGTTTTTACTAACCCTGCAGCATTCAAAGAGACAATTAAATGTTCAAGATACCGTCTTGAAATTTCCTGATTTTTAGCAATATCTTTAACAAGAACATATCCATCTCCATAATGTAGCGCTAATTCTAACATTGCTCTTACACCATATCGTGCTCTTGTAGAAAGTTTCATAAATTAATCAACCTTAAAAATATTACTAATATGACCAATTCAGTAATATTTTAGCATATAATTTGTTTTTTGTCAATAGGTCTGAAAAAAATTTTTTATTTAGGTTTTCTCCTTCAATAATATGTTAAATCAGGCGGTTCTGTTCGAGGAGTGCTCTGTTACTAAAAATAGTTTCAGGTCTGCCCTCTGCAATTTTTTTACCGTTATTCAAAACAATAATTTTGTCTGAAATTTTTTTTATCATCTCTAAATTATGACCTGCTATTATTTTGGTATGTTTTAGTTTTGTTAATAACTCAATAAACTCTCTTTCACCAGCAGGATCAAGATTTGTTGTCGGCTCATCAAAAATTAAAATCTCTGGCTTAAGAGCAAGGACAGTCGCTAAAGCTACCCTTTTTTTCTCACCGTAACTGAGATGGTGAGTCAATCTATCTTCAAATCCATCTAACCCTACTGCTGATAATGATTCTATCACTAAATCTTTTATTCTGTCTCGTGGAAAATCTAATTGTAAAGGTCCGAATGCAACTTCATCAAAAACTTTTGGCATAAATAACTGTTCATCTGGATTTTGGAAAACTAATCCCATTTTTTTCCTCAATTCACCAGCATTATTTTTAGTCATTTTCTGACCAAAGATTTCAATTTCACCTTTAACGTCAATTAAACCGCATATCCCTAAAATCAATGTTGTTTTACCTGCACCATTCGGTCCAATAATCCCAACTGTCTCGTTTTCATCAACAGTAAAACTTATTCCATTAATAGCTAAATTACCATCAGGATATTTATAAACCATATCTTTTACTGTTATAACTTTCATATTTTTATCTCTCCATTGAATCCTCGCATCCGCATTGCTAAATATATTCTTTCTGCACGTTCATAACTTCGCACAAAAATCAATCCAATAATGGACCCTAATGTTTTCCAGTTTAATTTTTTATGTGTTCTCATTTTAGTAGAAAAAATCAGTTTCTCTATCTCATCAATAAGTACAAAAAAATATCGGTAAGTAAAAGATAATAAGATTAAAATAATCTTAGGTACACCTAATTGCTTCAGTCCATCAAGTAATGCGGGAAATTTGGTAGTATTAACAACTAAAATAAGTAGAGTTAGAATAAAAAAAGAATTAGCAAAAGTTTTTCCAAGAACTAAAAAATTAAAATATTTCGTAAAAAAACCTG
>Ga0078972_1004805_pt1 | contig 35883 bp, 27 predicted proteins | sample YelNatPaOPGAMG01_FD_67568 | JGI IMG/M metagenome (GOLD analysis project Ga0078972, IMG submission 67568) | Hot spring thermophilic microbial communities from Obsidian Pool, Yellowstone National Park, USA - OP-RAMG-01 (SPADES assembly) (version 2) | ecosystem: Environmental > Aquatic > Thermal...
GTGCCGCTCTCTCATCCCCCTTCCTGTACTCGTTCAACACTTTTACGATGAGGAAGTTGAGGAAAGGCGGGCTGTCCGAAGGCACTTCGATCAACGGCTCCAATACAAGCCCTTTCTCGTGTACAGCCAGCCTAGCGAGCTCTCGACCATCCTTCGACTTTAAAACCTCCTCCGAAAGCTTAACGCCGAGCTTAAGCTCATCCTCTGTTTCAACCCTCTTCCCCACCGCCCCCGCCTCCATTGGCTTAGCGGGTTGAGTTACCCGCTGGGGAACCGCTGCTCGAGCAGCTTCCCTACCCAGCTCGGAAGCTTTCGTGAAGCTCTTCTGCGCGAGCGCCTCATCGATTAGGCTGAGAGCCAGCTTGAGGAGCTCGAGTTCGCGCTCGAGCTCGGATAGCCGCTTCTCAAGGCGCGCCTTTGCTTCAGCTAACCCCATCAAGCTTACAGCGAGCCTCAAGCATTTAAATCCAGTTCTAACTTTAACCGGCGAAACCTTGGACAGCGGCAAGCCGCACCCGCGCACCAGGCTGGATTCTAGGTTCGGCTCGTTGAGCCAGCTCAGCTGGAAGAGGTTTCGTTGAACCAGCTCAGCGAAGCTCGTTGAACTGGTTCAACGGGAGCTGGTTTCGTTGAGCTGGCTCAACGGGTTTCGGGTGTAGTAAATGTTTGCGGGTTTTTACCTCATGTTGGCACGCATACGTTGGCTGCGATTACAGAGTGAATAATAAATAAAAAAGGCGCCGAATCCCACGGGTGGGGTGGTTTGGCTTAGCGTTTATGCCCTACCACCACAAGCGCAAAACGTTTTCAGCTGTTTCGTCTTTCAATATTTCATGAGTTGCAGCTTGGCTCAGTGCGGCGTTAGCGCGCTATATTTATGAGCTTTTTTGTTAGGTGTTCTTATGAGATCTGACCTCCTAAAGTGGTTGAACTTGGTTGGATTCGTAACTGGTTGTTGCAGTGAATAGTATTGTAGCGGCAACCGGCTTGATAGGCGGTAAAACGACCGCTCAAGTCTCCGACGCGTATCCGACCCTCGTGACGCTTGCAGGGTATGTTTTCTCGATCTGGAGCGTGATATACGTCCCGTTAGGGGTTTTCGCGATCGCCCAAGCCCTACCTAGAAACTATGCAAGGGTTTACAGGGAGAAAATCGGATGGTTGTTCGTTTTAAGCTGCATCTTCAACATTGCCTGGCTTTTCCTGTGGCAGTTTGAACTGCTCCCAGCGTCGGTTGTTGTCATGTTTATGCTCCTGTCAACCATCATCTTGATCTACACGCGCTTAGAGATCGGCAGGTCGACCGTAAAACCATGGGAGTAGATCGCGTTCCATCTACCCTTCAGCGTCTACCTAGGCTAGATCACCATCGCCTCCATAGCCAACGTCGCCACCGCGCTCGCCTCGGTAAACTGGGACGGCTTCGGGTTAAGCCCGAAGACATGGGCGATTTTGATCATCGCTGTAGCCGTGCTCATAACATCCCTAGTCGTCACCACCAGAAGGGACGTCGCGTACGGGTTAATCGTTGTTTGGGCGTTACTGGGTATAGCGGCGAAGCAGAGCACGCACCCCACTATAGTCACAGCCGCCCAAGCGAGCGCGGCGATAATAGGCGCGATCATACTGATCGCAACACTGCACACCAAGCTAAAAAGATAGGAAAAAAGCCTAATGCAAGGAAGTTCCGCTGGACCTGAGAGCCTCTACCTTGAGGAACCTAACGTGGAGCTGCCAGCGCGCGTAGCCTTTCAATTCTTTCTCAGTTGCTACTAGCCGAGGCGAGCACCGTGTAGCTCGGCTCGTCCCACTCCTTTCAATTCTTTCTCAGTTGCTACGGGGGCATAAGGAGCTTCAGGATCAGAACCATCGACAGCGCCTTTCAATTCTTTCTCAGTTGCTACCGAGGACGCCAGAGTGGACGAGGAGGGTTATGTCGAGTACTCGCTTTCAATTCTTTCTCAGTTGCTACAAGGTTCTGGCGAAGATGGCAGCGCTAGCGCTCTTGGAGCCCTTTCAATTCTTTCTCAGTTGCTACTTGAAATAGTGCGCGGGTTTTACACGTGCGTCAGATGCCTTTCAATTCTTTCTCAGTTGCTACACGCCTAGGATCCTTTCCATGATTCCACCCCCTCCCTTTTCCTTTCAATTCTTTCTCAGTTGCTACGCGCAACATGTTTCTGAACATGGACGATTCATCCAGGTTTTTGCTGCTTTCAATTCTTTCTCAGTTGCTACACATCCTTCAAGGTGCCGATCTGCCTCTTGCGCCATTCCTCCCTTTCAATTCTTTCTCAGTTGCTACCTTAAAGCTTTTACCTAAACTAACCCCCCTAACCCCTTTTAGCTTTCAATTCTTTCTCAGTTGCTACGTGAAAAGTATATTAGGCGAATGTACAATAATTATTGCAAGTTCTTCTTTCAATTCTTTCTCAGTTGCTACTTCGTGACAACTTGCTCGCTCATCCCAGCTCACCACCTCCCCATACTTTCAATTCTTTCTCAGTTGCTACAGGAAAGGGGGAGCGCTAGATGAGCGACGTGCAGGTCTCTTTCAATTCTTTCTCAGTTGCTACTTACAGAATTTTACAGTATCGCTTGCGATACTGGCTATTGTCTTTCTTTCAATTCTTTCTCAGTTGCTACGTAGGTCGCGCTCTCAGCCTTCTTCGCGATATCGCTTTTGACCTTTCAATTCTTTCTCAGTTGCTACCTGGAGCTGGCGGTGCAATCTCTATCTTTGGAGGTTGCGTTGCCTTTCAATTCTTTCTCAGTTGCTACAAACCATAACATCGATCCCCTTCTCGACTCCGCTCCTGCGGCTCTTTCAATTCTTTCTCAGTTGCTACATGGAGAGGTGGGGACGGGCGTCGCGGGAGCGGGCTCCCCCGCTTTCAATTCTTTCTCAGTTGCTACCAGCAAGGCGAGTCGGCAGAGGAAAAGAAGATCAAGGCGGCCACCTTTCAATTCTTTCTCAGTTGCTACGGGGAATGGAACTCAGAGTAGAGGTAGGAACGAAATTTACTTTCAATTCTTTCTCAGTTGCTACGAGGTGGTGAGAGATGACGCTGGATCTCGTTCAACTCGATAAACACTTTCAATTCTTTCTCAGTTGCTACTCGCCTCGAACCCATCGCAGATCACCTTCACGGTACAGGATTACTTTCAATTCTTTCTCAGTTGCTACCGCGGATCACCTCGCTCGAGGCTCCTTTCTACAAGGTGCCCGTCTTTCAATTCTTTCTCAGTTGCTACCCGCTCTCCGCGAGATCTCGGCTGTCTCCGCGCCCCAGCTCATCTTTCAATTCTTTCTCAGTTGCTACCGGATCGCGGCTCGCGAGCTGGGCGTAAGCCAAGGAAGCCTGCCTTTCAATTCTTTCTCAGTTGCTACACTTTTTCTCGCTAACCCGCACGCGTAAAAAACGAAAGACTTTCAATTCTTTCTCAGTTGCTACCAAGATGCCTACCCCCTGCCTGAGAGAGAAATGCGCATGGTCTTTCAATTCTTTCTCAGTTGCTACCTCTAGCTAAAAGGTTGAGGAGGGAGGCGGCTCTCAGCTTTCAATTCTTTCTCAGTTGCTACCCGAGCGAGGAGGAGGTTGTACAATGGTTCGAAGAGGGCTTTCAATTCTTTCTCAGTTGCTACCGCCTTCTCGTTTAGCACTTTCACAGGATCGATCACCGCGTCTTTCAATTCTTTCTCAGTTGCTACCGTAGTCCCAGCTCAACGGTTGCGCCCACGGCGGAGCCCTTTCAATTCTTTCTCAGTTGCTACGACGATTTGAAAGGGTTGAGGATGAAGACCTTTACGAGCTTTCAATTCTTTCTCAGTTGCTACAGGGAGTATGGAATAATAAAAGAGTTTGACTACTTTGCTGTCTTTCAATTCTTTCTCAGTTGCTACCTGTACACGTCGTTCAGCTTCGCCAGTATCGGATCCACCCTTTCAATTCTTTCTCAGTTGCTACAAAGCCAATACTCCGGATAAGTGATTTAGTAATGTATAGTTCTGAACAATAAACCCTTTCAATTCTTTCTCAGTTGCTACCACCCGAGCGCGGGAGATGGGGCGTGTACTGTATCCATTCTTTCAATTCTTTCTCAGTTGCTACTCGAGAGAGCGCCCGGCGTCGACGCGTTCGTGGAGGTCCTTTCAATTCTTTCTCAGTTGCTACGTTTCCCATTTTCCGGTCCCCGCCTACCCTTATACACCATCTTTCAATTCTTTCTCAGTTGCTACCGAGTTTCTGGTGTGCTGCGCCTTTATAAACTTTCCTTCTGCTAACTTCGAAGTTCCTGAAAACTCACTCGCACTGCCCCTCGGCACATGTGCGGGTTCGAGCGAAGCCTTTCCGGATTCCCGGCGGAAAGAGGGAATTCGGATGGAAAGGAACGAGTTTAAACGAGTAATATTAATAAACTAACTTCCGGTTCGAGAGCGGAAAGGTTAGTGGAGGGGAAGGGGTCGGGAAGGCTGTCTGCGAGGGGCTCTGAACGGCTCGACGAGGCGGAGCCGGAGGTCGAAGAGCCTCGAGACACGCAGCCTCCTGACCTTGAGGCGGAGCAAGCTCGGCTCCCTCGCGCTCTACCTCATCTGACGGCGGTAAAGCCGAAGAGCTGAGACCTATAACCCCGAGCTTCGGCTTGCAGCGTGTCCTTTACAGTTTCCGAGGTTGGTTCCTTGCTTGCTTTTACGTTGCCCCTTCTTGCGTGACCTCGCGAAGCACCTTCTTCACGAGCTCCCACCGCTCGCTCCTCACCCTAGCCTCTAGCATTTTCTCCGTCAAACGCACCTCGATGACGTCCGTGTGGAAGCCCGCGTGTGCGATGAAGTCCCTCTTGAATACGCTTTCATCCCCCTTGCTCTCCTCCGGCGCGAATCCCAGCTGCAGCACATCGCGCCTTACCCATTCATCGCCTCTGAGCTTTAACCACTGTTCCCCTAAGTCGTCGAGCTTGGAGATTTCCCGGTTCACGAGCTCGCTAACCACTCTGGAGCCTTTCACGAGGTCCCTCAGCCTCTTTAGCTCGTCGAACGTGACGGTCGCCCCCTCCAGCGGGATGGGCTCCTCGGTGTGCCCGAGCAGCTTCCTAGCACCCTCGAGCACAGCGCGAGCGTGGACGAGCGCCCAGAAGCCAGCGGCGAACCTCGTGCCGCTCGAAACCCTTAGGGTACCAGCTTCGCCGCTCTGCGCTACCCTTTTGCTTCTCCAGCATTCAACCGCCTTCTCTATTACGCCCTCGAGCTCGTTGAGCGGAGCCGATTTCGCTAGAAGGGCCAGCTGGAGCAGAGCGCCAAGCCTGAAAGCTCCGAGCAGGGGGAGGGCCCATTCGCTTAAGAGGCAACGCGCGCTGTCGAGGTCGCAGCCTCTCGTGTCGGTTAAGACCTTCAGCGCCTGCTGCTCCCTGTAGGAGATGTAGCGGGTTAGGTCCCACGGCTCGAGCGCTCTCTCGAGGATGAGGTTGTAGCGGAGGCTCGGCAGCTCGCCACCCTTTTCGGGTTCGCAAGCGTCCTCTCTCGATCTCGCTGGAGCCTGGAATCCTGCCGGGTAGGGGTCGGACTGGTACACTCTCAGCTTCACTTGCTTAACCTTGGCGGCGGCTAGGGCGGCGGCCACCTCCTCGGTAGCTCTAAGGGCGAGAGACGGCATGAAGTTCATCCCGTGGCTCAAGTCGAGCGCGATGCTCGACGCGTCAACCTCGAGCGCTTTCTCGAACACTGCATGCGTGAGGAGCGGTAGGAACTCCGACCGGGGATCGGACTCGAAGGACAAGCGTCTATCGCTTCTCTCCCTATCGCGCCACTCGTAGATTCCGGGAAGCACGACGATTTCCGCTCCCCCTCCGCACAGGTACTGCTTCACGTAGCTTCCCACACGTTCCTCGATGTCACCGTAGCTTTTCGCTTCAACCACGGCATTGTAATCGGCTAGGGTATCGAGCACGACCACGACGACCTTTACCGGGCGCTCTACTTCGCAGAGGATGCTCAGCGTCGAGAAAGCTTTAACGCGCTTTTCACCAAAAACGTACTCAACGTACCGCCAAGCGCGAGGATCGCCCCACGTGGCCACGCCGAGAACCCTCTCCCCCCGCTCCACGCTGACAAGACCCTGAGAACGATATAAAACGGTGACGCGGAAGCAACAGAGTTAACTCGCCTTATCGAGCCACCATACTAGTGATTAGAATTTTAATAAAAGAAAAAAAGTTTGGTATTAGGCTTCTGCTAACCAGTCTGCGAACTCTTGAAGGCTCATTGGAGGCGCTTTAAAGGGGTTAGCGAGGAGCACGCCGCTCTCGTCGCCCGCCGCGCCGATCTCGAACGCGTGGAACCTCGCTTTCTCGACGAGCAGGAGACCGAGGCCTGCGCTCTTGCGCCCACCCACGTTGAGGCCCACCGCCGCAACCGCCTTGAGCAGGTAGGAGAGCAGCTTCGCCGGCGCGCTGCCCCTAGCCTCCACTTCGCCCGCAAGCACCAAGGGCACGCGCAGCCCAGCCTCGCTGGTTTCAACGAAGTAGAGCACGTTCTCCTTCACCGTGCCAGCCTTCCTGTCGATGCCGACACCCGGCCTACGCTGGGTCGAGGCGGGGAGCACGGTGTCGAGGAGGCGGAGGCTGCCCGCCCTCGCCCAGTTCCCGAACAGCTTGCCGACAGGGCAGTACAGGGACAGGTAGGTGACGAGCGCCCACTCTCTATCCTCGATGCGCTCGAGGTCGAAGCCGGCGCGGAGCAGCTTCTCCCTCACGTCCACCGGGTCGAAGACCTTGGAAGCTCCGCCCCTTAGGGCGCTCTCAAAGTCGCTTAGAAGGTCCTTAACCTTCTCTCTCGCTTCTTTAGGTTCCTGCGCCGGCATAACCCTTTCAACGGCCAGCTTCTCGAGACTGCTGAGGGGTAGTGTGGGCGCGAGCTTCTCGGCAAGCGCCCGAAGCGAGCCCTTCCACGTGCTGGAGGGTATCAGCAGGCGCCCGTCGGGTAGCCTGAGCGTGAGGAGCGCGTTCGCCTCCCTTTCGCCACCGATGTGCAGAGGCGTCGCAGCCTTGAACTCGATGACACCAGCAAACTTCACCCGGAAAGCAGGTCCCAACGCCATCTCAACCACCCAGAATCCCGTAGTACTCATCTAGGGGTATCAGCGCGTTGAAGCCTGTGAGCCAGGAATCGCCCGCCCTCACCGGGAGCCCCACAAGCAACGGCTCCAGGGGGCCTGAGACCTCTTCGGCGATCGCGAGCGAGCCCCTCCTCGCCACCTCGACGAAAGGCCTGAAACCGCGCCCGTACTCCCAGCCGGCTTGCAGCCTGTCGACCCTGCCGTAAACCCTCGCAAGGGTGAGCGCGCAGCCACGCCACTCTAAGCGCTTGAGCGGGGTCAAAGGGGACATCGCGACGAGCGCACTACCGTAGGGCCGCGGCTGTTGAGCGGGCTCCAGCTTCAGCTCGGCCCACCCGAAGCCCCTGGAGGCGCCCCTCCCCACCGCGACCTCGATCGAGCCTGGCTGCAACCAGTCCGGCGCTAGAACCCACGCCCAGAACTCCGTGCCCTCGGCGATCGCCTCGTAGTCGAAAAGCATCCCCCTCACCGCCGACCCCCTGTCCCTCCCTATGGCGACAGAAGTCGAGCGGAAGGTTTCCACACTCGCCCTCCTCAGCTCACGCCCTTCGCGAGCCACAAGCGAGCCGTGCATCGGCTTCAACGCCTCACCGCACTCGTGGAGGAGCGGGGGCTTCGGCTCTTCACCCCGCGCCAGCTTCTCCGCCGCCTCCCGCGTGAGGTCCACAACGGTCTTGCAGCGCCTGCAGTAGAACGTGAATGGTGTCGCGGGCGCGCTCCTCGACCCCTTTACCACCGGGTACGCGGGCGAGGCGAGCAGGCTTGGCTCCAACCTCTCCCTCTCCAGGTCGCCTGCGCTCAGCTTGCCGGCGCGGTGCAGCGCGGTGAGGATCGCGCCCCTCAGCATCGAGCCTGGTATCCAGTCGGCGGGCTTCACGAACCCCCTCTCCACCCTCCTCTGTACGACCACGGCGGGGCTCTTCAGCACGAGCCTAGCCTCCATCACCCTCATACCCCGACCACCCCCTCCCACAGCCAGCTCCTCAGCTCGCCGAGGAGCGGGCGCCACCTTGCCTCCACCGCGCCGTCGAGCGCGCCGCCGTCCACGACCCTCGCGTCGACGATAGACCTCCTCCCGAACCTCCCGGTCCTCAGCTCCGCGATCGCGAGGAGCAGCAGCGGAACCAGATCCCTGGCGCTCTCGTCCACCCTGACCTCACCTTCGAACTCGGAGCCGGGGAGCAGGTGCTCCATGCTGTAGAGCGCGCCCTGCCTCGCTGTCAGAGTCTTGTTGTCGAGCGCGACGCGCACAACGACCGTCTTGCCCGCTCCGCCGACCGAGTCGAAGTCGCTGACCCAAACGCGCGACGCCGCTGAGGGGTCGTCGCCGGGGTAGCCGAAGAGCTTGCACACGTCGCAGGGGGCGCTCGCGTGAGCCTTCGCGATCAGATCGGGCCTTGTCTCGCCGCAGCTCGTGAAGCCGTAGGCAGCCGCGACCCTGCTCGCAGCAGTGCGCAGAGCGCCTTTCACGCTGCTGCCCGGTATGTAGAGCACTTCGCTCGTCTTCCCACCCTCAACCTTGAGCTTCCTAGCGTGGACGATGTCAGCGCCGAGCACGTCGGGTACGCCCCAGCCCACCGTGAGGAGCGCTGCAGCCCTCAACCTGAGCTTAAACCGGATCACCAGGCACCACCCTTCAGGAACTTTATCAGCGTAAGCGCATCAGCTAGAGGCACGGGCCCCATCCCCTCCCGCCCAAGAGATTGCAAGACGAAAACGGCAAGTCTCTGGAAGGCATCAAGCATCTCCTCTCGCGCTCCCGCCTCCTCCCTCCGGGCCCTCTGCCTGAGCAGGTATACCAAGAGCTTCTCCCTCCAGTAGGCAGAGGGCGAGACAGCGCTCCAGGAGCGTAGGATCGCGTTGCGCAGGCTTCTCAGCTCCTCCCGCTCCTCCGTCCTTTCCGCCCTCGAAGTCAAGTAAGCTTTCCTGAACAGTTCAACATGCGCGCCGAAGGAATCCGCATCGCTCCAACCGCGCGCCTCAGCCTTCACCACAAGGGGGGCGAGCGTGCTCCAGAACTCCGGTATGCTTGAACCTTCAAGGTCCCGCCTCCATATCACGTAGGGCTGAACGCTGTCGATACCCTCGTCCCGCCCCTTTGGCTCGTCGTGGGACCTCGAGGATACCCGCCTCATCCGCGCTACAGCGCTCGCACCCGAGGGCGAGCCTGCCTCAAAGAGGTCGAAAGCAACAGCCCCTAGAGCCTTCTCCCTCGCCGTGGGATCGATCCTCCTGAGCGCCTTGCCAGCTTCCTCGAGCAGCTCAGCTGCGCAGTCGAGCAGCGCCCAGAGGCTCATGCTTGCCGGCCCGGCGGCCACTGCAACCCGGAGACCGCGCTCGAGGCCCAGCTGCCTCGAGAACTCCTCGGCGATGAAGTGCGCCAGCGGGACCGCAGCCCACGAGGGGGCGAGGAGGAAGCCGTCGTCCCCGCCCATGTAGATCGTGCCCAGGTAGACGCGAGCAACCTCCCTCTCCGCGGCGTCCGCGCCGGCCGCCTTCTTCACGCCCCGGTACAGGGCCTCCAGCGCCCTGAAGTAGGCTTTCTTCAGCGCCATGTCGATGCGGAAGCTCCTCTCGATCGCGTCGGTGAACGAGAGGGCTTCGAGCATGAAGGAGCCCATTGCGTTGCCGTCGAACTTCACCACCGCGTAGTCCCTCAGCCGCTCAGGCTCCCGCCGGGACTCCTCGTCATGCCCCGCTACGACCTCCATCACCTGCGCTGAGATATCGCCCCACATCGCCTCGAAAGCTTCCGCCGACGAGAACTCAGCACCTCCCACTCTTATCCGTGCTTCCCATTTCGGCCTGAAATGGAGCTCGTTGCCGACTTCGTAGAGCCTCTTGCACGTCTCGCACACGCTGACCTCCCCTTCGGGAGTCTTCAAGGTGGTCGTCGCCCAGTCGCTGTAGCACATCCCGCAGAGGCCCAGCTGGCTAGGCCTGCGAAGCCTCAATTGATCGGAGAGCTCGACCCTGTGCTTCTCGCGGTAAATTTCCCTGAATAGTTGGGCGGAGGCGCGGGGGTAGTAATCAACGAAGGGCGCCGCCGCTACCGCGATCGTTAAGCCCGTGAGCTCCTCGTACTCGCCTGCCAGCCGCTTGACTTCCTCGGCTGCGATGCTCGGCAGCAGCATCAGCACGTTCCCCCCGCCAGCGTAGACCACTGCCTCCGGAGGCACGCGCAACCCCCTGCTCCTGAGGAACTCGAGGAAGTGCGCGTGGACAGCCAGCTCGATCAGGTGGCTGGCGGCCGCGACAACCCTGACCTCCTGGCTTCTGCCCACGAAGCCCTGGATGGACACTACGTCGATCAGTACGAGCGAAAGCCTAGTTTCAAGCTTCGGCTCGCCCACCACCCCAGGCTTCCCAGCGGCTACCGCAGCGCCCTTGAGGAACTCCTCGGTGAGCTCCCTCAACGGATCCTCCCTCGCCAACCCTTCTTTCGCAAGCTCCTCCCGCTTTTCGTGGACCCTACGCCAGAAGCTCCACTCGTCCCTCCTGCCGCCGAGGAGCTGCTCCATCCTACCGATCTTTTTCCCGAGCACTTCTTCGACGAGCCTCTCGAGCCTGTCGGCCGATGAGGCCAACCGGTCGGCCTCGCTGAGGTAGGGCACGCGCTGGTGGTGCTCCCTGATGGCGCCCACGAGCCCTTCTAGAGCGGCACTGCTGATGAGATCTTGCAGGAGCCGGCGCGCTAGCTCCTCTGAAGCTTTAACGTGCTCCCTGGGGTTCACGGCTTTACCGAGGTCGTGCAGCAGCGCGGACAACCTGATCATCGCCTCCTCCCCAGCATCCCTCGGCCTCTCGCCGTACGCGAGCGCCCACGCGATCGCCGCCGTCATCAGCGCGTGCGCGAGAAGGCTCGACGTGTTGTAGCCGGGCCTCGTGTCGGCGGGGAACGCGATCCACAGCCTGAACACGAGCTCCGCGGTTTCAGGGTCGAACAGCGCTTCGGCGAGCTTCAGCTCCTCCGCTTCGAGACCCGCCAGGTTCTTCGCGAACTCGTAGATATCCTGGGACCAAAGCTTCCTCCTCAGCTTTTGCGCAACCAGCATCAAGGCATAAGCCTTGAGCGGCGTCGGCGCTACCGGCGAGACCTCCTGGATCAGCGGGGCCCTCAGGAACGCAACAACCGCGTCGGCGAGGAGCTGGAGCTTCTCGCCCTCGCTAACCTCCAGCTCGGACGCTGCTCTCGCAACTCCTTCAAGCAGCTTTCTCAACCTGACCATCGTCTCGGCGAACGCCCTCCTGTCCTCGTCGGTGACCCTCCTCACGCTGACGGGCCTGCCGCCCTCCCACACCGGTACCCTTAACCCCCTGTAGACCGGGTACGGCTCCTCAAACTTGAGCGGAAACCCGCTCAAGCTCTCTCACCTCGTCCACATCCAGGAGCTCACCATCGAGCTCGGCGCGGGCAGCCCCCACGAGCGCCCGCACCAGCCCATCCAGGGGCTCGCCCTCAACCCTCACGCCCGGCTCTATGCGAGCGCCACCGGCTTCCAGCGGCTGGCTGAAGGGCGCGAGCTCCAGCGCCGCCACCTCGTACCTGACCACGCCGAAGACCAGCTTAGGGTACCTCCTGTACTTCACCTTGCCGAGGAGGACCGGCCTCCCCAGCCGCGACCCTCTCAGCCCCATCCCGTAAAGGAGGAGACCGACCTCCCACATCTTCAAGTTCCTGAATACAACCCTCCCCACGAAGGTGGAGCCGGGCTTCGCGGCCTCCAGCTTCTCGCCCGTCGGCAGGCTAACGCGCTCGATTGCAGCGCGCTCAGCTGGGAAGTCGCTGAACTCCACGAGGCCCTGCAGGCCCGCCGTGCCGAAGAGGTCGCAGCAGAGGCACACCTGCCCCTCCTCCCCTTCAGAGTAGTCGCAAGCGGGCTCCCGCTCGAACTCGAGAGCCTGCCTCCAGATCCTGAAGTGCCTCCAGCCGTGCTCGCCGGGCTCCGGGGGCTCCAACGGCTCCTCCGTCGCCCTGATGAGGCAGCACCTGACGACTCCATCCTTCGGGGCGAAGCTCAGCTCCAGCCTCGACCTCACGTTGCCCTTCACGCCGCTCCCCGGCACCACCGGCCTCCCGGCTGTGGAGGGGAACTGCAGGTAGTCCAGCTGTATGCGCCCGCTAAGCTCGGAGACCAACTGCTCGAGCTGCTGCCTCGCCCTAGCGGCCGCTGCCCGCCGCAGCTGCGCCTCGTCGAGCACCAGCCTGAGAGAGCCCGTCCCTACGTGAAGGTAGCTGTCCACAGGGTCGCCCAGGGCTGTGGAGCAGGCCCGCAGCTTAACCTCCAAGCGCCCGGCCACCCCCTCGAGCTTGTCGCGCGGTCTCGGTTTGTCTCGGGCGACCCTAACCGAGCTTTGCACGATCCCACACCCCCTCCAGCTTCGCTAGGGTCTTCCAAGCGCCGCCCCCCGAGGCCGAGAGCCAGCCTTGCGTCACGCTCGCCGCGTCGGCGAGGTCCACCTCCTCGTCTCGCTCGTCGACTGCCAGCATCCTCGCGCCCTGCACGGTTGGGCCGCGCGCGGCGAAGCGCAAGCTCTCCACGGCAGCTTCGCCGAACCCTCTCGTCTTGAAGCCGCCCACCCTCACCCAGCCGTCGTTCAGCATCCTTAGGATCCTCGCGAGGAGGCCGAGCCCGTAGTTCGGCAGGTTCGTAGCCCTGATGGAGAACCTAAAGCGGGCTCCCGGCTCCACGTACTCGACCTGGTAGAGCGCCCCCTTGTACACGGCGCCCGTCCTCCTGTTGATGGATATGCCCGTCCTCACGCCCACCGGCACGTCGAGCACGCTCCCGTCCTCGCCGATCGGGTACGCGTCGCTAAACTCCACATGCCCCGTGAACGATAGGCTGCCGAACACCTTGCAGAGCAGGCATGCCTTCTCGTGGAAAAGCTTGATTGCCTCCTCGCTCCTTTTCTCCCTTAGCATCCCTTGGATCTCGCTCAGCAGCGTGGCACCGCCAAGCTCGGGAGACTCCCAGTCCATACACGTTTCACCGCTTAAACCAGTGCAAACGCTCAACCCCTTCAGCCTAGCGAGCTGCACAGCCGCGCTCCTGAAGACCCCCTTCAAGCTGCTACCAGGGATGTACGGGACCAGCTTGCCTCCGAGCCTAACCCTGATCACGGCCAGGTCCACCGCGGAGCCCAGCGGCGGCTCCTTGCCTGTACCGACGCGCAGAGGTCCCTTGTTCACCAGGTAACCCTCGAGCAGCACCTCCCTGAGCAACAGCGCGTGCGAGCTCCAGGGGACCTGGCTCACGCCACACCACCCTCAACCGTTTTAACAAGAAGCCCCTCTTTCACCTCGAAGACTTCGTACCTGCCCTGCTCGAGCTTGACGAGCCCGTAGCCTACCGTCCTCCTAGCGCCCACCTGCACCATGCCGCTCGCGAGCATTTGGAGCAGCTGCCTCAGCAGCCTGCCCCGCTCGTCGCCCGGCTCGGGGAAGACGCGGATGTTTACGACATCCATCATGAACTTCCACCTGGTAAAGGGCGCCACTTGCTCCTCCGTGTACAGGATGCCGGGCTGCACCCCCCTGAAGTCCCTGTTGATGCCGACACCCGTCTTCACGAACGTGGACGCCTCGCCGTCCGGGTAGGCGTCGTAAACGCGCACGTGGCTGGCCAGCTTCGTGCTGCCGAAGATCCCGCAGATGAGACAAAAGCTCCCGCTTTCCGCCTCCTCATCCAGGTCCTCGAAGTCCCACGGGTCGTGCACGTGTCTATCTTGGGCCCTCAGAATCGCCTCGGCGAGGCTGCGCAGCACGCCCTTCAAGCTGCTGCCTGGGATGTAGGGCTTCTCGCCGCCGTCAGCGAAGCGAACCCGCAGCGGCGCGATGTCCACCGCTGAGCCGAGCGGCGGCTCCCTGCCAACCCCCACGCGCAAGGGCGTCAGGTTCACTAGGCTTCCAGTAACACGCGTCAAAACCTCCAGCCTGTCGAAGTCGGCGAAGCTCTGCAAGCTCGCTCACCTGCCCCCTCCGGCAGGCTGCTTCAGCAGGCTCTCAAGCGTCAGCTGCTCCGGTCTGACCCCCCTGGGTGGGAGTATGCGCGCTTCGAATATCCACTTAGCGAAGCCCAGCATCTTCCGGGCCTCCTCCTTCCCAGCACCTTTCTCGTAAAGATCGAGCAACGCTTGGCTAATAAGCCTGGCCGTAGCCCGGCCTACACCAAGCCTTTGCGCTTGTCTCTGGGCGAAAGCCGCGGCTGCCAGCAGAGCCTCCCTCTCCTTGAAGTTCTCCAGCGAAACGATGAGGTTCTCAAGCTGAGATGACTTAACGTTCTCATTGAGCGCGGAGACCCCAATCCTAGCGCCCCAATCGAGAATCAGCTTCTCGAGGGAGCCAGCACCCTTTTCCGAGGAGGTACTGGTACCCATACCATAGTATTAATAAAAACACATTAATATGCTTTACCAGCTGGTTCTCAGAGCTCATGCAGCCTCGAAGCAGAGGCGTGCAGCTGCAGATGCATGGTAGGACTCTCGATAGGATACTGCAATACCTGGAAATGTGCGTCGAGAAACTCGATGACCCCAATTACCGCCTAGAGGTCGATATCCCGCTGCCGAGCATAGTAGGGGGTATCTTCCCAGAGGAGACCAGGAAACTGAGAGAGGAGCTAGAGAGGGCCTGCAGCAAGGTGAAAGGAGGATCCGAGACTTTGAAGGACAGCTACAAAGCATGTCTCAAGAAAGTCCTAAAGCATACCCGCAGGGGCATGCCGCAGTCCTCGGAGGTTGAGAAAGCTCTCGAGGAGACGGTAAGGTGCAATCTATCGTTACCTCTTGCAGACGCCTCAGGCGCATTGTTGGAGGCGCTCATCAAGGCCGCGTCGATCTTCTCCAGGAGAAGCTTCGAGGCAGCGTGGCTGACCGCTGAAGCCCTTGGGAAGAACCTTCAGCCAAACTCAGAGATCACTCCTGGGGATCTGAAGCTTCACGATAGGGACAGAAGGTGCATTCACCCTGTATGGAGCTTTCTCGCGGATAAGGGACGTAGATTAATCGTAGAACTCCGAAGCTTAAACTACGAAATGAGCACAGTCATAGACGCGTTGAGCAGCGCCGGCGAATCCCTAAAAGATGAAGTCAAAGACCTCCATGATCTCGTAGCTGAAGCTGAGAAAAAGAGGGAGAAGAAGGCACTCGTCGAGGCCATTTCGAAGAAATTGAGGGAAGATTTTAAAAAATGCCTCAAGTACATGCTCGCTAACTACATAGCTGACCACCTCCTAGCCTTGCACAGCGTCATGCGCAAATTCGGTGAGGATCTGCGAAACAATGACCTAGAGTACTATCTGAATGTGGTTTTCAAGGACTGCTGCTTCCTGGAGTACGAGGTCTACGCAGCTCTACTGGAGCGCTGCGTACCCGCGATACCTCGGGTGCAGCTAACCTACTTCCCTGTACCCAGGGAGGAGCGCGGGGCAAGAGCCGAAAGAGAGGTAACCGATCTGGACGTCGTCGCGGCACCGGGAGAAGAGCTCTGGTTAATAGAGGTGACAAGATCCACGGGAGAGGACAAGCTAAGGGAGGATATGGAAAAGCTGGAGCAGCTTATAGGAGAGCTCGGAGCCAGCAGAGCACTGGTTATCTGTACCAGAGAAGCGCAGAAGGTAGCGGAAAAGCTGCTCCAAACCAGGCGCAGTCAGGTGTCCTTTACAGCCTTTGAGGAGCTTGACAGCAAACTCCGTAAACTCCTCTTGTCGGGAGCCAGGTGCTGCCCGTGAATAGCGCACCTCGGGAAGCTCCGATCGAGCGCGCCAGGTGGGAGTAATAACTTCACCCTAGCAGCGCGCTCAAGGAGCTGCCGTACTCCGCGTGCCCAACGCTCTGGATCAACAAGCCAGAGTAGATGCTAACGGGAAAAGGGGCTGTGGGAGCAGCTAGGACGCGCCCACTCTGGAGCACATCAGGAAAATCACGGCCATGACCTCCTGCGCTTTCTGCTTCCTCGTAATGGAGAAGCTTGAGAGGTTTAGATGCGAAATCATAGATCTGCTTTACATTCAAATTTTTCTCAATTACTGTCAAGGGATTTGTTTCAGAAGTTTTATAATTAATTTTTTCTTCTCACCAGAAGCTTGCAAAACCGCCTTGCACCTTTTCACGATGCATGAGTACGCTGCCTTATTCCAAAAGCGTGTAGTCGCTGATAGCTGCTAGCAGCTACCAGATTCCTTGCCAACCCATACGATTGGGACGAAGCCGCGCTCGAGCAGGCGAGCGGCGCGGGCGCCGCGGAACCGAGCTCTGGCTGTGGGATTGCCCGGCTTCCACTCAACGGCGGCGGCGCCAAGCTCCAAGAGCTCAAACGGGTTGCCCCTCGCGAGCACCAGAAACTCGCCGTCGAGCACCGGGTCTTCAAGCTCGCTCAAGCGTGCTTCAGCCTTCAGCGGGTTCAGGAGGCCGCGCGGCGTGGCGACCAGCGGTTCGAAGCCGGAGAGGAGGGAGCGCGCGACTTCCCTCAGCAGCGCGCCTAGATCTGAACAGCGTACCCAAACCCACCCGTCGACCGGCTCGCTGAGCGGTTCGCACTCTGAAAAATCGCAGCCTAACCTTACAGCGGCGTAAACAGGCACGCACCGTGTATACCCCTCAACTAATAAAGTTTTAACAAGATTAAAGAAAAATATTTTACGAAACACAACCTTCAATAAAGTTGCATCTCCACAATCCGCATTTTTGCAAAGCTGCCGTTAATTTAGCCTTTCAATTCTTTCTGAGTTGCATCCTAAGCTAGAGGAGATATTGGCTGCACGTACGCTAATAATCTTTCAATTCTTTCTGAGTTGCATCGAATACTGCCTGCTTACGCTGTTTACGCTGTCGCTCCTTTCTTTCAATTCTTTCTGAGTTGCTGCGTAGTGGAGTCTGTCTTCGGCTTGGGTCTCCGCAACCTGGCTTTCAATTCTTTCTGAGTTGCTGCCTAGTGATGGGATCGGAGGGCGATGCACGGAGATGCAAACTCTGCTTTCAATTCTTTCTGAGTTGCTGCGGATCTTCGACTACGCCCTCGGGCCCGTGGGCTTCGCTTTCAATTCTTTCTGAGTTGCTGCAAGGAGAGCGGAACCAGCTACAGCGTAGCCCCCTACCTCTTTCAATTCTTTCTGAGTTGCTGCGATACAGTTCGAGCTCGCAACGCTTAAATTGCGGATGGGACTCTTTCAATTCTTTCTGAGTTGCTGCCAAGATACTCGCGAAACCCTTCCTGCGTTGGATCGTGTTCTTTCAATTCTTTCTGAGTTGCTGCTCCGGCTCGGGAAGCGCCGCTGGGTTGGGGGTAACCCCAGCTTTCAATTCTTTCTGAGTTGCTGCTTTAATATGTAACGCTGCTTCGAGCGACGCGGTTGGAGGGTATCTTTCAATTCTTTCTGAGTTGCTGCCTCTCCCGCCGGATCTAGCGAGGAAGCTCGTCGAGGAGATGCTTTCAATTCTTTCTGAGTTGCTGCTAGCACGGCTGCGCCTTCTTTTCTGCGCGCGCGGCACATACTCTTTCAATTCTTTCTGAGTTGCTGCGCGCTTGGAGCGAGCCGGCGTTGTGCGGCTTGCCAGAGAGAACTTTCAATTCTTTCTGAGTTGCTGCGCGCGGGAGGTAGAGGAGGAGTGAGCGCGGAGCGCGTGGTCTTTCAATTCTTTCTGAGTTGCTGCCGCTGCTCTGCGCGAAGGCGGCAGCGTTCTGGATACAAATCTTTCAATTCTTTCTGAGTTGCTGCCGGCGGGGTACCTGAAGGCTTTGGAGGCGGCAAAGCGGCTCCTTTCAATTCTTTCTGAGTTGCTGCAATAACAATCAGTGCGCGCAACGTGCATGACAGCTGGAACCTTTCAATTCTTTCTGAGTTGCTGCCTGACTCTAACCCAGACGCTGTGGTAGGTCGTCGTGCTGCTGTAGCTGGCTGAGCTTTCAATTCTTTCTGAGTTGCTGCCTCGAAGTCGAAGTTCGTGCACCCGAAGGCGACCTGATTCGCTTTCAATTCTTTCTGAGTTGCTGCTTCTGAGTTGCATCGAATACTGGAGAGTGGATTGGTTCGCAAAAGGCTTGAAATTGGCTTTCAATTCTTTCTGAGTTGCTGCAATGACCTAAACCTCCACTCTACGACCTTTCTCCACATACTCTCCTTTCAATTCTTTCTGAGTTGCTGCTCCACCCTTACCACCCCCTCACCCGATTTACCATACCGCTAGCTTTCAATTCTTTCTGAGTTGCTGCACGAGTACAAGGCGCGCACCAAGGAGTACGCGCAGAAGGTCTTGGCTTTCAATTCTTTCTGAGTTGCTGCAGGGCAAATCGTACTCTCTGGATAAGTTGGCTGACGAGCTGCTCTTTCAATTCTTTCTGAGTTGCTGCTTTGGTAATTCATCAATGAATAGGACGCCATAAACATTCTTTCAATTCTTTCTGAGTTGCTGCACGATTTAGAGGTGGTAGATGGTGAGTAGCGTGGCAATCTTCTACCTTTCAATTCTTTCTGAGTTGCTGCCGAGAGTTTGTGCGTGTTGGGGTTTTTAAGGTTTGCTTTTTCGAAGCTCGAAGATCTTGAAAACACACTCACACTACCACCCAACACATGTAGGAGTTCGAGGAAAGGGAAAACCGCTCCCGAGCGGGGAGGGAGCGTATGGGTAGAAAGGAACGTTTAGCAACTTGAAAGTTAACAGAGTGAACTACCGATTCGAAAATGGAAAGAGAATGGGAGGCGGAGGGGTCGGGAAACGGCGATGTGTACTGTGCGTTGTGCGGCTGATGCTGCGTCCTCGGCCTGGTGTTTGGAGCGCGCTGGTTACTGTTTAATACTTGTGTTTTTCTCGGTTTTGCGTGGAGGCTTTGCTTGTGACGGTGCGTATGGTGGTTACGCCGTTGGGCGACTGCATTCTACCGCCGTTTACAAGCAAGGTGACGCGCACTGCTTTCGCCGCTTTAACCGGTCTTCAGCCTAAGCCGCTCGAGAAGCGCACCGCATCCTTTTCCGTCCTTTTCAGGGGTGGGAGGCCGCTGTACAGGGAGTTGAAGTCGCGGGGGAGGGGGGAGACGCTGGCGGTGGAGGTGGGGGCTAAAGCTGGCGAAAGGCTGGAGTGCAGGTGCTCTTTTGTTTCGCGGGAGCCTCCCCCGCTGCCGCAGCCTTCCGCCCGCTTCCGGTTTGGGGCTGCCGAGATGCTGGCTACGGTCGAGCAGGTGGAGGTGGTGAGGGCTTCGGAGGTGCAGCTGGATCTGCCGAGGAAGTTCGTGGTCCGCTTCCTCACGCCCACGCTGCTGCCTGTGCCGGGGAGGGGGCCGCTGCTGAGGGAGCTGAATGTGAAGAGGAGGTACAGGCTCCTGCCCGACCTACCTCTCGCGCTCGCGCTGCTCGCCCACGATTTGAAGATGCGCGGGCTGGTGGACGCTGAACCGAGGCGCGTGCGCAGGTGGGCCGAGCTCGCGCTGGCGGAGCTCGACTACAGGGTGAAGCCCGTCACGGCGCTCTACACGGTGAGGGACGGGAAGCCGGCGGTGGAGCGCGGCTTCGTCGGCTACGTCTCGTACGAGCTCCTCGACCCCTCGGGCCGCGAACTCCTCTCCAAACTCCTCGCTTTCGCCCAACGCCTCGGCCTCGGCAAGTCGAGAGGCATCGGCTTCGGCCACATCGAGGTAGCACCCTTGACTTGAAACCGGATGAGCTTCCCGCTCGCAAGAAAGCGAGAAGCCTTTAAGTGCGAGTCTCATACCGAACGAAAGCGGGACTGTGGAGGAACTTAAAACCAGGAAGGTTGACGCGAAAGGGAGAGTTTACCTCTCGAGAAGGTTGAAGGGCTCGGAGCTCTACATGGTTGAGGTTGACGGCGTGATCCTGCTTTCTCCCTCGAGAGAGCGCATCCTATCGGTTATCGAGAAGCTGTCTGCTCGGAGCGCGCTGAGAGAGTACCTAGCCCTCCTAGAGGAGCTCGGCGAGCCAGCACCGAAAGAGGTTGAAGAGCTTGCAAGATCGAGAACGCGAAAGAGCGTAGAGGGGTTATAGTCAACACGTGCGTTCTCGACTCCAGAAAGCTGGAAGCTTTGAGGACTTTCAACGCGAAGCTGTACGTCACACTCACTACGTCGCTCGAGCACTTCAACTAGGCGCTGGAATCGAGGAACCGCTAGCTGGCAAAGAGGAGCGTGAAAAGGGCTAGGAAAAGTATCGTGTAGAGCCAAAGAGCCTCGCGGGGAGATACACGAAGCTCTACGAACCCATGCTTCATAGCGGCTTCACTGCCGAAAAGAGAGAAACTTTAAGAGAGACTATCATCTCATTTAGTGGGGGGTGAGAGTCGGGTCACGTCCAGGAGCCGATCCCGGCAACGGGCGTGGCGGATGACGGGGTGCCCCGGCTTTGTGACCCTCCCCAAGGCTCACCGACGTCAATTGTGTGCCGGTGCCTATTCTTTCGAGCGGGGTGTCCTTCTTCCGAGATGCAGTAAGCAGAGCGCGAGCCGAAAACCTCTAAGGATTGTGCTGCGTACCTAGGATGCACATTCCTGTTTCGCTCGTTGCGCGCGAGGCGTTGCGAAGCATCAATAGGGTTTCCCTGTGAAGGGCGCGCAATCTCCCTCCGCGCACGACGTATGCCGCGAGGTAGTCGCAGAGCTGGAGAGGTGCTGTAAAGAGAGGTAGCGCTAATTGTAGCCTTTCCCAAGCGTTAGCCCACTCTTCGGTCTTGTCCGCACGGATGCTTTTAGGGACCTGCCCGTTTAAGATTCCCACGAAGTTGCTGATGAACTCTTGGAGTTTCTCTCTTAGGTTGCTCTTCGTAATTCTCTCAACGCTCTGTTGGAAGGCGCCCAGCACATCGCTTGTGTCGAGGAGGCAGGTAGCCATTTCCGCGGCCAGCTTTATCTCAGCGAACAGGTCTTCGTGGAGACGGCACTCTGTCGACGATAAGTACCCAAGACCTTTGCTGAGGACATCATCAATGCCTCTCATTGCTTGGTGGTGCTGCAGTACTGAGTAGGCAGCCGCGAAGCTCAATTGGTATCTGGCTACGGTGCCCGCGTTGGATAGAGCTGCGCGCAAAGTATCGTAAGTCAAGCACGCGCTCAAAACCTCGTGGAATGGTGAACCTTTCTCTCGCTCTATATTGCGCTGAAAGTCGACAAGCGCTTTGCCGACGTCGTGGAGCAGGCAAGCAGTTCGCATGGTGAGCGCAACCAACTTCGGGTCTGCGCCTATCCGCCCTGCGATGAGCTTTTCGTGCGGCCAGCCGAACGCCCCGCAGTACAGCCTTAAAACGAGATAGGAGTGCTCGGCTAGCCTTTCTCCCTTGAAGCTGTAGACTACCACGCTTTCAACCCCTCCTCTTTACTGTAGGCATCGGGCTTCGCGACAAGTGCTCTCAGAAAGCCTTGCCCCTTCACAGCTCCGCTTGCAACTCCTTCGATGACTCTCCCTGCATCTAGTCTCGCGACCTCGTAACCATCTTTTCCCTCAACGATCGCTAGGAGGCCGCCGTTCTCGACCTCTAGCACCTTCCCTGCAACCTTTACGTCTAAAACGCTGTCCTCTAGGTTTAATCCAAGCTTGTAGGACGGGCAGGCTACAAGCCGACTTCTCTCGAAAGCTGGGAGGGAGCCTCGTTCGAGCTTTCCACTAGGCACGTACACGGGTATCGTTGCACCTTCGCGAACAAAGCTTCCGAGAAGCCTCAAGTACGTCAAGGCTTCTTTCCCTCCTATCAGGGGTTTTAGCAATAGCAGTAAATTTCTCCAGTGCTTGCTATCGATTGGGGGCGTTTCTTTAGAGTACACCCTCCTAGCGATCGCCGAGACCGCAACCAGAGTTTTGCCGTCCAACTCGACCCTATCTTCGACCACCGTCAACCTCCACCCAATGCTTCCCTTTTCCATTGCTTCTCGCAGAGCCTCCAGAGTGAGCTCTGTGAGCTCCAGATTGTAAACACCAGCGTAGACCCCTCTATCCCCGTTGGCTTGCGTAGAGTCGTATGCGATCAGAATATGTGAGGTGCGCTCCTCCAACCTTCTGTTCACTCTGCCTGCGCGCTGCACTAAAGACGCAAGCGGTGCAGCGTCGGAGATCATCGAGGCGAAGTCTAAGTCTACACCCACCTCTATCACCTGGGTGGCCACGACCGCGAACTCGCGCCCGCGTTCCCTCAATCTATGCAGCTTGTTCAGCATCCGTTCACGGTCACCTAGGGTGAACAAGGCGTGGAGTAGATACGCTTCCAAGTCATCGCGTCTTCTCAAGGCACGGTAAACCTCGACAGCCGTCCTAACGTTGTTGCAGGCTACGAGTAAAGGCGTTTCCACCTCGCCGACACGCTTGTTCACGACTTCCACCAGCTTACCCTCCACGATCTCTGTCTCGTAGCGGGCGCGTTCAAGCCTTGCCGCGAATTCTTCATCGTGTACTGCTACGACGCCGGGAGGGTCGGAGCCTCTGCGCAGCTTAAGAGCTATCCTTACCGGCTTTGCTCTCGCTTGCTCGAGCAACGGTGGCAGAGCGTCTAGCCGCGGAGTCGCTGTCTCGAGCACTACCGGGACTCGGCTTTCAACAAGGTTTCTGATCACAGCGCTAAGTGTTGTAAAAGCTCTGGATTCGTACTCTGCAGCTCGCTCAACCTCGGAATCTCCTGGAACGAACACATGGTACTCATCGAAGACGTTTACAGCCGAGAGGATCGCGTAGCGCGGCACGTCGAAGTGCCCGCGCGTGAGCTCCGCGGACATGAACTCCACTTCGGCTACAGGCACCTTGAAGAAGTTCAGTGTGTACGAGTCGAACGTTGTGAAAACGAGATCTGAGAGGAAGTAGGGATCCTTCAACGAAGGATCGAAGAACATGCACTGCCCCCTCACGAGTATGCGAGCTCCCATCCAGGTGCTCGCCCTTTCTACAAGGTCTTCGACGAGATACCTCGTGGGGACAGCGTGGACAACGCGCCGCGCGCAGTCGGCAAGCTTCCCTTCACCAGACGCTAACCTCTGCGCGATCGCCGCCGACGCCATGCTCTTGCCGTAGCCTGTCGGTAGCTCGACGTGGAGGATTTTAGGCTCGCCGCTGAGAAGGCTCGGTGCGACTTCCTCCTCTAAGCGACATAGGACCTCCCTGACCCCCGCGCGCTCAGCAGGCTCTTTTGGGCTCACGGCTTTACCGGAGCGAGAGGAACCCCTGCTTGCGCTTCAGCTTCGCGCAGAACTCTCTCGACGACCGAGACTATACGCTCAACCTCGTAAGGTTTGAGGAAAGCCTTCCTTCTTTTAGCGTACTCTTCGAACACGGCGTCGCTTTGGGCATAAAGCAGCCTTGCAAGCTCATAGCGTAGATCGTAAGGTCGTAGAGTACGCTCTAAGGCTAGGTACACAAGCTGAGCAGTCCTCAAGCCCGCTTCGTGCAGCTTACGGGCATACTGCGCATCCTTGGCACGGGGTGCAGGTTCCCTCAACCCTTCTGCGACAAGGTTGAGAAGCCTCTGGCTCGCATCCTCCCCCTGCTGTAGATCCTCTCGGTAAAGCTCGTCAGCGAACGCTAAAATGGTATCGAAGGAGATGGGTAAGCCCTGCTCCATAAGGTCGACCCTTCTACCTCCCCTCTGTACAACCACTAGCACCATCCGTCTAGCCGTCGCGGCGATCCCCGCTGTGGAGAGGGCGACCGCGAGCGCCAGCGAAGGGATGTAGCGCGGTACGCAGCCCCGTAAGGACCTCATTACATTTTTCATCGCGCTACGTTGGTCCCCGATTTTTCCCTCCTTTTCTTCTTCGACTTTCTTCACCTTCAAGCCCGGCGCCGACATGTACGGCATGACGAAGTACTCCAGGTTATCCTCCACGGCGATGAGCGAAGCCCAGAGCCCAGCTATCCCGATGCATGCGCTGTGGGGGCCTATCCTCATCTTCGAGAACGCAAACTTTCCGCTAACAGCCCCGAACCCAACGGTCCCCAGTACCCTAATACCCTCCATGAACTCTGGAGCCAACATAGTTAGCATGGGGACCTCGCAGATCGCAGCGTCATTCGGGTACCCGTCCTTGAACCCGCTAAAAGCGTTTGCGAATTCGCTAACTAGTTGACCCTTCTTCGCAAGATCACGCGCGTACTTGGCGTAAGCGTCCAGAATGGCATCAGCCCTCAGCTCCACTGCCGCCCCAGAGACCTTAGAGAGAAAATCCCCCAGATCGCTAAGTCTGTTGATATCGGAGCTTAGACGCGGCATCAACCCGTACTCGCCTTTACGGAGCTCCTCTACAAACGCCTCGATCGCCGAGCTCAGCTCGTTGTCGCTCGGGCTACCGGGGATTACCAGCTTGTCGGCCCCGATTACCGGTATGATGTCTGGCGAAATGTAGGAGGCCAAGAGGGAGAGGCCTGTAGAAAGCGCAAGGTTGAAGAACGTGTTGCGCGGCGGCAACGCGATGCTTAAGCTCACTGCTTGACCACCTCGATCGGGGCGACTATTTTTTCGATCCTGCCACTTCCGAATTTCATGTTAACGAGCACCCCCTCTTCAGCCAGCTCTCGCACGACGATTTTACCGGGTTTAAGCACGAAGCCATAGCTTGATGGCGCGTAGAACTCCTCATGCTCGTGCAGAGCGACAGGGCTTTCAGGCCTAAACTCCCACAATCTAGCGTCCAGCTTTGGTAGGTGTATAGTTTCGGCGTTCTCGACCTCCTCTGCAAGCCTGCTGGGGAAGTAGAACTCTGTCTCGAACGGGCCTTTCGCGTTCGCCCCCGCTAGGACCTCTAAATCCTTTGTAGCTTCTGCTGAAATCACGCTGACTAAGCTCTCGCGAGCGCCAATCCTCACGATAGAGTGGGCTGCTGCCAAAAGTTCTCGTTCAGTCAAGCCCAGATCGCTCAATCCTTCTTCGTCGATTAAGTAAATCGCTTTGAAACCGGCACCGCAAGCGTAGACCTTCCCGTGCGCGTTCACCCCGTACCACATGTCCCGTTGCTCCCACGTATGGCGCGCACCGCGCTGGTAAAGCAAGCGGAAAGCCCTTATGAAATCCGAGTAGCCGACCGCCGCCGCGCGCTTCGCTGCAGATACACCGTCCGAGAGAGCGAAGGTGGCCCAGGGAACCGAGCTGTACAAAAACGCGGCGCTGCTCACGAGGCCCGCCCGCTTCCCGCGATTGGATAGCCTGCACTCGGGGAGCTCGAGCACGCTGCTTACTCCGTAGGCGAGCGCCCCGATGAGAGTCGAAGGGGGAGGGTACGGGTAGTACTGCGCGCCAGCGGATTCCGTTACAATTCTAACTGAGAAGCCCCAGTGGAACACTCCTTCGACGAGCAGCGCCAGCATGTTTAACCCTTCCCAGCGGCTTCCTCAAGAGCTTTCAGCGCCGAGATGCTCAGCAGCTTCACCAGCTCCTCCGGTGTAGTCGCTACCTTGGCGTCGGAGGGTGTTTCGAGACCGCTCTCGCTCGAGTACGCGAAAACCTCAACACTGCTGCCAGTAAGCTCGGCGAATCTTTTAGCCCTTGCGAGGGTTTCCTTCACGTAATCTCTGGAATGCCCCGGGTTGACGTTAAACGGAGCACCCTTGGAGACAGCGGCTACCGCTGACAGCAGCTTGTAGTTGGGCTGGAACCTGGTTCTTTTGGCGCCGAACATGCCCGCCAGCAGGTAGTAGAGGCTCTTGATGGCAACTTCAGCCCTCTTCAGCTTCTCATCCCTCGCCAGTACGTCGGCGACCTTGAACGTGGAAGCGCGCCCGACGCCTGTGAGATCGAGCGAGGCGCTAGCGGTGTAAACAGCGGACGCCAGCTCGACGTAGTAGAGCGCTTGCCCCGTCTCGGGGAACTCCTCGCCTTTACCGATGAGGCTTGGGGCGTGCCGCACGTGGAACTGCGGGTCCATAACGGCAGCTTTTATAGAGTCGTAGGCGGGCACCATGTACCCGACGTAGAACAGCGAGGTCCTCTTAACCGGGATGTCTGTAGGCACGAGGAAGCCGCACACGTCCTCGACTACGCAGTTCTTTATAAGCAGCTCTTCCAGCTGCGCGGCCGTATCCACCTCGCCGCGACCGGGCATGGGGAGCTTTTCATCCTGGAGCACAACCCTAGCCCCGTGCTTAACCAGCTCACCTTTAAGACACAGGTCGCACACCTTGAGACCCGCGTTGGCCGCTTCCTCAGCCAGCCATACCTGGTACGCGTGGGCAAGCGATTCGCCGCTTACAACGGGGACGTACTTGACGACGTAGCTGCCTGAAGCTTCGTCGTAGAACGCCAGCGGCGCCCTCCTGTGCTTCACGTAGTTTCCCACGCTTTCAGCCATGTTCAACGCTTCCACGTTGACGAGAGCCCTCCACGATAGGCTAACCCACACCTTCCTCATGACCTACCACCCCACTCTTCAGCAGCGGGAACCGTCATCGCCAGCGAAGCGACGAGCTTAGCCACGTTTAGATCCCTGCGTATCTCGTCGAAGAACGCGGCAAGCTCTTCGTCCGATGGTATGCGAGGAGGCGTGTAGAGGATCTTCCACTCGCCGTCCACCTGCACGATCTTCCCGTGAAGCCTAGCGCGTGTCGGTATAGCACCGCGTGCTGCTTGTCTGCTGAGCCGCTCTTCCTCAACGTACTCTACATCAACAGGGGTTGGTGAAGGTTCCCATGCGTTTTTCTCCCTATTGTACTCGATGGGATTTCCTTTAGCGACTCTCGGGCTGCTCGCAGCGGATAGTGCAGCTCTTACCGCTTCCCTTACAGTTTCCTCAACCACCGACGGCGCCATCGCCGCCATGATCCTGTCCACGTAGCTGAACCTACCAGTAGCCACGTGGTAGCGGAGAGTATCTATAATATTCCTATACTTTTTCCTTATGTTCCTCGCTTCCAAAACAGCTGTCGCCTCCATCGCTAGATAGATGGGAAGGTACGTTAAAATGCCTTGTGTGCATGTGCTCGTATGCAATATTTTGACGCTTGTTGCACTTTTTAGAAACCAACCAGCGCGAGCCCGAGAGGTGTGAGCTGATACCCGTAACGTGTCCTCTTTACGGCTCCAGCTTCGAGGAGGAGTCTCAACCTCCTGTAGACCGTGCTGCGGTCTCTACCTAGGCGGGCGGCGAGCTCTTCAAGCTTAACCGGGTTCCCATCTCTCATCGCTTCCACGATATCCGTGCACTTGCTTGATGCTTCAATCAGCTTCCTCAAATTCGGCATTTTCAAAGCGGTGCCCCTGCCCTCCAGGTGCACTTCGACTTCCGGCTCCTGCTCCCACCTTGTCAACGTGACCGCTGCGAGCACCGCGATACCCAGCGCCCGCATACCGCCGGTGATCGCGATTTTCACCTTCTTCCTCCTAAGCTCAGCGGTGATCCTGCTCGCTTCGAGGATCGCGGAAGCCATATCGTCCAAAGGAACCTCTCTCAGCTCAGGTTCGACACCCAGCTTCCTAGGAACCTCCATCATGTTCACTACACGCTGAACCTCAAGCCAAGCCCTCTCGCTCCGCTCGTCTGGGAAGGCGGCTGTAAAGACGATAACGCGAGCCCCCTCTGAAAGCCCTTCAGCTATAGCACCGGCGAAAGCGCTGATTAAAGGTCCAGGCTCAAAACCCAAAGTCATAACCAGCGCGTCAATCACACAGCATCCAGACAAAAACAGTTAAACCAAACCTTAAAGATAGCGCACCATGCTTCAATACGCGCTTCCGAGTAGTTGCATCGTCTTCCAGCCAGCTCTACGGCAGTGACAGAGTCGCGATCCTTTCAATTCTTTCTGAGTTGCATCTTGAAATTTTCTTCAACTGGGAGGCGGCGCGCAACTTCGCCTTAGAAACTTTCAATTCTTTCTGAGTTGCATCCACGGGTAAAGATCCTAAGCTAAAGGCACTAGTAGACGTGTATTTCAAGTTCTTTCAATTCTTTCTGAGTTGCATCGGTAGCTTGCGGCGCTTGGTCTAGGGTGCGTAGCGGTTACATCCTTCCATGTCTTTCAATTCTTTCTGAGTTGCATCACAGGATTGAAGGCGCTAGGGACGCAAGAGGGTTACCCGCCTTTCAATTCTTTCTGAGTTGCATCTAGAATAGGGGTTATGACACTGTCGTCCGACGCTGTCATAACTTTCAATTCTTTCTGAGTTGCATCTTTGGCCCGACTTGCCAGAGCAACTCAAGAATGCTAAGCTTTCAATTCTTTCTGAGTTGCATCAACAAGCCGGAAAAGGGGCTTAGGTACTTGAAGCGGTGCTTTCAATTCTTTCTGAGTTGCATCGGACTCGTCCCCAGCGTGTCCAAGCTGCACCAGCAGATCGTGCTTTCAATTCTTTCTGAGTTGCATCAGCGGCTACATCGGCGCCGCCAGCGGCGTCCAAGTCAGCATCAACTTTCAATTCTTTCTGAGTTGCATCTATCCAGCGGTAAAACCTTAGGCACAGGTTACCACCCTCATCTTTCAATTCTTTCTGAGTTGCATCGCAGCGGGATACGTGTCTGGGAGAAGGGTCGGTAGGACCCTTTCAATTCTTTCTGAGTTGCATCTTCTTTACTTGAATAGATTTTGAGTATTCCGGTACCGCTCTTTCAATTCTTTCTGAGTTGCATCCGTATAAAAGTGTTACGCTCGTAGCGTTTAGTATTTATACCCTTTCAATTCTTTCTGAGTTGCATCTAGCGCTCGCACTAACATAAACTCTAACGCACACTCTAACTTTCAATTCTTTCTGAGTTGCATCCCGAGTACGCCGACCTGCTGCTGAAAGTCCGCGAGCGCTATACTTTCAATTCTTTCTGAGTTGCATCCCACCGGATAAAAAAATTATGAGCGCTTCTTGGCGTAGCTTTCAATTCTTTCTGAGTTGCATCCCTAAACCGCAGATGATGCCCCAACCCCCCAACCCCCCCAAGCTTTCAATTCTTTCTGAGTTGCATCGGGCTTTCCATCGACCACAGGCTCATACTACTATTTCAAGCTTTCAATTCTTTCTGAGTTGCATCCGAAGGCGAGGACTAGGATGGTGGCCAGCGGTGCCATGAAACTTTCAATTCTTTCTGAGTTGCATCGGGAGAAGCATGGTCTTGTGTGGTTCGCAGGGGTGGACTTTCAATTCTTTCTGAGTTGCATCCAAAAGATATTCGATCTCGTGAAGGAAGGCGATTTCGAGCGGCTTTCAATTCTTTCTGAGTTGCATCCCAGCAATGGTTCTGGAAGTATGCACCGCAGCTTGCTCAACGCTACTTTCAATTCTTTCTGAGTTGCATCTCCACGACGAACCCTATCGACTCCAGGAGCTTCTTTAACGTTCTTTCAATTCTTTCTGAGTTGCATCAAGGCGAGGAAGTTCTTGCCGTACGCGATGCCCAAGCCCTCGTCTTTCAATTCTTTCTGAGTTGCATCCGTGGCAGGCGCGATTAGACGCGTGGTTACCGCGCAGCCGCCCTTTCAATTCTTTCTGAGTTGCATCCACGCGCTCCGCGGTCGTGGTCGCGTTCGAAGTCCATATCCTTTCAATTCTTTCTGAGTTGCATCGAAGTAGTTGCCGTAGAACGCGCGCAGGATGTCCATCACCGTCTCCTTTCAATTCTTTCTGAGTTGCATCGCAGCGAAGGGGTGGGAAAGCTCAGCCGAGCGGCTGCAGGCTTTCAATTCTTTCTGAGTTGCATCCGAGAAGATACGGGGGAAAAGCGACGCGGAAATCCTGTTGGCTTTCAATTCTTTCTGAGTTGCATCGAACTCCAACGCGGCAGCATCGACCGGCTTGCCAGGCGTTGTCTTTCAATTCTTTCTGAGTTGCATCTTGGGGATCGTCCACTTCGCCCACCAAGCGGCGAGCGCGACGCTCTTTCAATTCTTTCTGAGTTGCATCCCGCAAGCGTTACGGGCTCGCGCGCAGCGATGTGATCAGAACTTTCAATTCTTTCTGAGTTGCATCACCCCCTTTCACACGGACGCGTCCGCAAGAGAAGTAAGTTGACTTTCAATTCTTTCTGAGTTGCATCCCTTGAGGTAGACCTTCACGACGCGGCGCTCCCAGCCCCTCCTTTCAATTCTTTCTGAGTTGCATCACGCTCAACATACGCGTCTTACCGGGGGCGGGACCTTTCCTTTCAATTCTTTCTGAGTTGCATCGTGGCTCCAATCCACCTTGTAGCCCTGAGCTTTCAACTGCCTTTCAATTCTTTCTGAGTTGCATCTACCTAGAAGAGCTTGAGCGCCTCAATGAGGAATACGCTAAGTACGCTTTCAATTCTTTCTGAGTTGCATCAATCGACGCCCCTATCCCAGCCCATCACCTTACATCATGAACTTTCAATTCTTTCTGAGTTGCATCTGTGGGTTTGTGCGTGTTGGGGGTTTTTAAGGTTTGCTTTTTTGAAGCTCGAAGATCTTGAAAACACACTCACACTACCACCCAACACATGTAGGAGTTCGAGGAAAGGGTGTTTAGCGTCCTGATGCTGGCCTGGGCGTGGATTGGGGAAAGGTTTGCGATCGAAGCTGAAGGTTAGCTACGCTGAACCTCGGTTCACGGGAAGCGCTGGCGAATCCCGGCGGAAAGAGGGAAGTTTTTAAGCTGCAGGCGCCCGAATTTACCGTGCGCTCTTTCGTCTTCACGCTCGGCTTCCACGAGGACTTCGCGATCAGGCGGTTGACCAGCAAGGCTGCGCAGAAGGGTGAGCCAATCCTTGTTTTCACGGCGAAACCCGCGGTCGGCGCGGTGCAGAAAGCTTACAACTCTCTGCGCGAGTTCTGCAGGAGGGTTGACTTGGAGGAGCCGAGCTTAACCGAGCTCGACTTGAGCGATGGGCCGCGGGCCTTGGTGGAGGCGAGAAACCTGATGGGCCAGCTGTCCGGTCTGCTGGTTGTCGACGTGTCGGGCGGGGTGCGGGCTCTCGTTGTGGTGACGATGCTCGCTCTGCTGGCTCTCGGCAGGGATTACGAGCTCTACGCCGCGAGCGAGACGGGAACTGGGTTCGAGCTGCACCTGCCGGCAGGGGTCGCGAAGGCTCTCTCCCGCCTCAGCGAAGAGAAGAGGCTAATCCTAGCCGAGCTGGCGAAGAGCCCCGGTCTCACCGTCGAGGGGCTGGCTAAAAGGCTGAAGAGAGCGCCGAAAACCGTTAGGAACCACGTAGCCGAGCTGAAGAAAGCCGGTTTGGTGGCCGCGAGGGGTAGGGGCGAGCTGGAGCTGACGAGCTGGGGTAGAGCCGTCGCGGGCGCGCCCGGTAGAGAGCGGGAAAGCGGCTGACCCCGAGGGGGCAGTTTCCCGCTCGATCCCGGCGGAAAGAGGGAGTTTCCCGCTCGGTGGGATGCGAAGGGAGAAGAAGGCTTCCTCCGGAATCCACACGATGGTGAGCAGGTGGGCGCTGTTCAAGAGCTTGAGGTCCCTGCACAGGTTGAGGGAGCAGGATCCGGTCGAAGAGGAGCTGAGGGGTTGGAACTGGGATAGGCCGCCGCTGAGGCCGCGCGCCTACTTGAGCTTGGGCGTGAGCGAGGTCGCGTACCGCTACTGCGAGACGCGGCGCGACGTGTTCCTGAAGAGGATGGGTGTTGCCGGCGAGCGCACGCAGCCGCTGGTGAACGGCGGGCATGTCCACTCGGTGCTCGAAGCCGCTGCCAGCGACGTGAAAAGGGAGCTTGCGCTCGGGGCCAGCGGCTGGGAGGCTTACGAGCGGTTAGCCAGCGGGGCTGCCGGAAGGCTCGCCCGGCTGGGCGTCGAAGTCGAGCAGCAGTCTTGGCTGCTGGACCTCTACAAGAGGCTCGCGCTAGCTTGGTGCGCCGAGGAGTGGGCTCCCGCGTTCACCGAGTACAGGGTGGACGGCTGGCCCCTAGGGCTCTCGAGGAACTTGAGGGTTGACGGGCTCGCCGAGGGTGGGGTGGTGATCGAGGCGAAGTACGGGAAGCCGCAGCACTTCCACAAGCTGGCGCTAGCCGGCTACGCGCTGGCGCTTGAAGCGCACCTGGATGTCCCCTTCGAGTACGGGATCCTCCTCTACGTGTCGAACGGCTCGGGGAGAGCGAGCGTGAGCTGGGAGCCCGTGTACATATCCACAGGGCTCCGCAGGGAGTTCGTCGAGGAGCGGGACGCGGTGATCGACCTCCTCACCTCCGGGCGAGAGCCCCCGAAGGCGGCGAGCTGCCCCGAATCCTGCCCCTACAGGGGTGTGTGCGCGTGAGGGAGCTGGTTCTGAAAGGCTTCGGGGTCCGCGTGCAATCCCGGAAGGGGCTTCTCGTCGTCGAAGGCGAAGATGGGAAGCTCGAAGTCTCGCCGAGCGAGCTCGACCAGGTGGTGGTCGTGTCCAGCGGGATCTCGCTAACCTCGGGCGCGGTTAGGCTGCTCATGCGCCACGGCGTCGACCTGCTCTTCCTCGACGAGAAAGGGGAGCCGGTGGGCAGGCTCTACCCCCCGTTCGTGAACAGAACCGTGCTCACGCGGAGGAAGCAGTACGAAGCCTACCTCTCCGAGCTGCGCTGGCTCGTCGTCGGGGCCTTCGTGGAGGCGAAGATCAGGAACCAGGCGAACCTCCTCAAGTACTACGCGAAAAGCAGGGAGCTCGACGAGCTGAAAACCTGCGCCGCCGAGGTCGAAGCGAGCATCGAGAAGCTCCCCGCCGCGCTCGGCGACCCCCAGCGCGTGATGAGCGTCGAGGCGGAGGCCGCGAGAGCCTACTGGAGCGGCTTCGCCGTGCTGGTGCCCCGGCACCTCGGCTTCGAGGGCAGGGACCCGGAGTCCCCCGACCCGGTCAACATGTGCTTGAACTACTGCTACAGGCTGCTCTACAGCGTGTGCTGGAGGGCGCTAGTCCTGGCGGGCCTCGACCCCTACGCCGGCTTCCTCCACGCCGACAGGAGCGGGAAGGAGAGCCTCGTCTACGACTACAGCGAGATGTTCAAGCCGCCCGCCGTGGACCGCATGCTCCTCAAGCTCCTCTCATCGGGCTTCGAGCCGCAAGCGGAGAACGGGTTGCTCACCCGCGACACGAGAGGCCAGCTCGTGAAAGCTTTCCGCGAGTGGGTGCAGAGGAAGGCGCGACCCTCCTCCGGCGAGCCGTGCACGCTGGAGCAGGCCGTCAAGCGCTGGGCTTTCAAGCTCGCCTCCTTCCTTAGAGGCGAGGAGCGCGAGTACACGGGGTTCGTCGAGCCATGGTGAAGGTGCTCGTCGTGTACGACATCGACGACGACGCGAAGCGCGTCAAGCTGGCCGACAGGCTGAAAGGGCTCGGCCTCTCCAGGATCCAGAGGAGCGCTTTCGCCGGCAACCTCGACTCGCAGCGCCTCAAGGACCTCTACAGGCTGTGCGAGCGCTTCGCCACCGACCCGAGGGACGTGATCCACGTGTTCCTCCTCTGCGGCTACGACTGGTCCCGCAGAAAGGCTTTCGGCTCGTACCATGAGGTGGTGGAGCGTGTGGTCCTGGTCTGACGTGATCACGCCCTGGGACGTCAAGCAGTACACCTACTGCCCCCTCATCCCCTGGATCGCGAGGAACTACAGCGTGAGCGAGCCAGAAACCTACGGGATGCTGTGGGGTAGGGAGGAGAGGGCTGCGAGGCTGGAGAAGCTGGAGCGCTTCAACCTCAAACCACCGCTGCGTTTCGACGTCCACCTCTACAACCCCAAGCTGAGGATGGCGGGCATCGCCGACGCGGTAGCCGGAGAAAAGCGGTATACAGTCGTCGAAGTCAAAGCCTTCACTAGAAAGCAGTTCAACCACTTCCGCGCCCAGCTCATGGCCTACGCGCTCCTCTGCGAAACCTACCTCGGCCCAACCCAAACCGCCCTACTCCTACTCGGCGATAAAGCGCACGCATGGGACGTGACACGCGAAACACTAAGCGAAACCGAAAGACTCGCGCTAAAAGTGCGCGAAACAATCGAAAGCGAACGCCCCCCACCAACCCAGCCAAACCCCAAGTGCGCAAGCTGCTGGTACCGCAGGCTCTGCCCAAACTGGTAGAGCACCCCCGCATCCCGACCCCTCCGCCTCCCCTTCTCTTTCCATTTTCGAACCGGAAGTTCACTCTGTTAACTTTTAAGTTGCTAAACGCTCCTTTCTACCCATACGCTCCCTCCCCGCTCGGAAGCGGTTTCCCCTTTCCTCGAACTCCTACATGTGTTGGGTGGTAGTGTGAGTGTGTTTTCAAGATCTTCGAGCTTCGAAAAAGCAAACCTTAAAAACCCCCAACACGCACAAACCCACAGATGCAACTCAGAAAGAATTGAAAGACGATAAGATAGGCGCCCGCACCGAAAAGCTGCGAAAAGCCTAGATGCAACTCAGAAAGAATTGAAAGATAGTCGAGGCAGCGAAGAGGGCCGCCGGAAAGCTGTAAGGGGATGCAACTCAGAAAGAATTGAAAGGGGCGACCGACCTACCGGACGAGTTCGTGGGCACGGTCGAGATGCAACTCAGAAAGAATTGAAAGATAAAACCACAGGCTCGACTCCTCGTTTCTTCAGCTCGGATGCAACTCAGAAAGAATTGAAAGCTTATCCTCAGTATCTGCCTGAACGGCAGCTCCTTCCGCACGATGCAACTCAGAAAGAATTGAAAGCTGATAACAATCATAGCGTTGGTCATCGACCTAGAGCGCCGCGTCGCGCGCGATGCAACTCAGAAAGAATTGAAAGCGTCCTCACGGAGGAGGGGAAGCCCATCTGGAAGGTGGAGATGCAACTCAGAAAGAATTGAAAGCTACCCGTTTTGAGACAATCGCTACCCGCAGATGCGCAGATGCAACTCAGAAAGAATTGAAAGTATCATCCTATCCCACCTGCCCCGTGCGTGCATGCGTGCTGATGCAACTCAGAAAGAATTGAAAGCCAGACATCGCCTGAGAACCTCATCGCCACCCTACAGAACCTCTACAGGATGCAACTCAGAAAGAATTGAAAGTCGACAAAGTTCTGGCCGTCCTAAGCACAATGAAGACGTGATGCAACTCAGAAAGAATTGAAAGGAAGGTGTGGGTAGAGCCGTTGGGTTGGGGGTTACCCCAACGGGATGCAACTCAGAAAGAATTGAAAGTCTTCTTCATGTGACCCCACGTCCAGCCGTACTCTTTCCTCTTCCTAGGCAGCAACTCAGAAAGAATTGAAAGTGCCTTGACGATTCCAGGCTACTTGCTGCTCGGCGCGCTGGCAGCAACTCAGAAAGAATTGAAAGCAAGTTTCTCCGGATTCTCTTCAATCTCGAGGTAGGGTTTAGGCAGCAACTCAGAAAGAATTGAAAGTCAGGCGGCGGCCCCGTGTATTCATCTGTCGAAGCGATCAGGCAGCAACTCAGAAAGAATTGAAAGGTTCGCGATCGTCCACTCCTTCCACGCGTGGTTACCCTCGTTGGCAGCAACTCAGAAAGAATTGAAAGTTCGGGGTTGGGCTGGTGTTGGGCGCCACCACATCGCTCCTCTGGCAGCAACTCAGAAAGAATTGAAAGGTGTTCGCGAGGAAATCGGAGGGCCCCACGGGAACGTTCACCGTGCAGCAACTCAGAAAGAATTGAAAGTATGGCAGCCCCAGCCATGCGCTTACTACGACTCTCTGTTCCTTCTTATGACTGTCACGGGAGCAAGCGTCTCGGAGGTGTGGTTCAGGGTGGCAGCTCCTCGCTGCTGGGGAGTTTCTAGAGCTGCAGGGCGGCTCTCCTGGCGATGGGGTCGGTGAAGCTGTTCTCCTCGTCTATGATCGAGTGGTTTCTGAGCTGGTGGAGGATCTCGTGGAGGACTCTGTCGCTCAGCTCTTTGCCCTCCGCGTTTTCGAGCGCTCTCTTCAGCCTGCTCCACTCCCTGACGCCCTGCGCGAGCAGCTTGAGCGCGAGCCTGTACCTCCTGCTGGTTCTCGTCGCCA
>Ga0078972_1004806_pt1 | contig 35880 bp, 26 predicted proteins | sample YelNatPaOPGAMG01_FD_67568 | JGI IMG/M metagenome (GOLD analysis project Ga0078972, IMG submission 67568) | Hot spring thermophilic microbial communities from Obsidian Pool, Yellowstone National Park, USA - OP-RAMG-01 (SPADES assembly) (version 2) | ecosystem: Environmental > Aquatic > Thermal...
AGCCGGGCCGCCCGTTGGCGGCCCGGCTGCAGGCAACCCGCCAAATCCCCCCGAATGGCTCCACTCCGGTCGCGTGCGAAGCGCGATGCCCAGAGGGATCCGCGCCCCGATGGGTAAGTACGGCTGTAGTGATAGGTGCACCATATCAACGCAGATGCCCAACTGGCGCACTGGGTCGCCTTTGTGGGGCATTAACCGCCCACAGCCGCAACGAGGCTCCGCCTCAGCAGCCTGGCGCCGCATCTTCACCTCAGCCTCGACTACCTGTCTGAGCCCAACGCGGCCAAGTCGCTGACCGACGCTCTGGCCAGCACCTGGGCAGTGACGCCATAGCGATCGATGCAGGGATGATACTTACCCGAGCCCCGCTTCACAGCGAACAGGAGCGAGTGCTCGTCGCCGCGATAGAAGATGGTGACCTGCTGGATATCGTCCGTGTCCACCTCGGGCTTAGGGCTGCTGAAACGCGCCCAGGCAACCGACTTGGCCTGAGGCCAGGCCAGGAAGAGGACGAAAACGCGCAGACAGCGGTCGAGGTCCTCCTCGGTCAGTGGCATGGTCACCTCCAACGACGGGACGCGACTCAGACCCGCCTGTGTAGCATATGAGATGTGCGGCTCGGCGCTGGCCCAGGTGCTGATCTCGCTGAGCAACGTCGCGTCATTATAGGGCCGGCTCCAATTGTTGAGCTGCTCCGCTAAGGCCTGGGCCGGCAGAAGCTCCGCATCAGCAGGCGTGCTGGCTCGCCATAGCCTCTGATAGTCCTCAATCCGAAGCGCGGAGAGCACGTCGGCTGGCGGGCCCAGGACGGCGTGCAGATGGCGCAGCCAGGCTGCGAGCTCATAGATGTCCGCTTCGTCCTCCTGGGTCTGTTCGCTGACGATGTAGGCGTGCAGCCAGCTCTGGGCGCCCAGCTGCACTTGCGCCATGAATGCCGTCAACTCGTCATCCGGCATCCCTGTACGGATCTGCTCCCAGGCGCCGGGCTGGCCCGCTTTGCCCCAAAAAGCTCCGAACAGCTCCCGCGAGCAGTCGAGGAAGCAGTCACGGTCCAGCATGCCGCTCCGCCAGACGACGCGCAGGTAGGCGGCGATGATCACAAAGAGCTCGGCAAGATAGCGTGGCGGCACTTCGGCCATGTAGGTCTCATCGTTGGTACCCTGAGCAAAGTTCCGCACCAGGCGCCGGAAGCCGTTGGCGATACGGGTTCGGAGCCGCTCGGCTTCGGCGGCATCGTCGGGCGGCGGCGGGGGCTCCGGCAGGTCCAGAGTGAATGAGATGTCTTCGGGGCTGCCATCACCTGGCACCGGTGCCGGGTGATAGACCGCCGCGAGGATCGCCCGCAGGACGCTTTCGTACGTCAGTTGGTCGGGATAGTCTGCATACAGCTCTGCACCGCTGGTCACTACGCGCCGGCGGATCTGCTCGTCGACAAAGTGCTCTTCGGGATCATATTCGCCCTCGTTCTCCACTTCCATCTGCCGCTCACGCTGGCGCGCCTGAGCAGTCAGGATACCTCGATGTCGGCGCAGCTGCTCGCTGTTCGTGGCAAGGAGGTCATGGAGCATCTCGAGGATCTGTACGCAGTGCTCATAGCTCTCGGGCTGCATGGCGGGCGGAATGTGGGGCCGGTCGCCGCGAACTACAGGCTGGCCGAAGTGGCGCAGGGCCTGGAGGTTGTGGAGCAGGACCGGGTTGCTAGCGCTCGCCTTGGGCCCAGGCCCTACCACAAGGCTGACGACTTGGGGGGTGTCGGGCAGCGAGACGCTCGCTGGGACCTGCAGGACAATTGTATGATCGGCAGCGGTCTGCCAGCACTCACAGCAGAACTGCGCCGTCTCCTGGCCTGCCAGCTGCACGGTGAGCCGCGCACCGGCCGGGAGAGCCTGCGCCAGTCGCAGCACCAAACGCCGGCCCTCGCGGCTGGCCGAGAGAAGCTCGAACGAAGGCTGCGAAGCTACGGGCGTCTCCTGCTCGAGCTCAGCCGGCTCACTCAGGTCCAGCGGCATCGCATTGATCGTAAGACGGCCCAACCAGGTGTCAAAGTGGGCCGCGTCGGGCTCGAAGCGGAGGACGATCAACTCCGTGTTCCCACTGCTTGCCGGATGCAGCCAGGCGGACGCAGAAAAATTGGCGCTGCCGGTCGCGGCCCACACCCCCCGCCGCGTGCGCAGCAGCAGGGCCTTGGCGTGCAGGCGGCGGGCGCCCAGGTCCAAGTCAAATACCTCAGCATGTACAGAGTGACGGCATAGGGCTGCCTTAAAGGCGCGTGGGCCCAGCCCGTGCCCAGGGCCCTGGGTGTAGAGCCGCAAGCGCTGGGGATGGCAATCAGCGAGCAGGGCGGCGATGGCGCGGGCGCCGCCGTCGAAGAACGGGCTCACGACCACCGCCTCGTCAACTGGGCTGCCGTCTTCCTGCTGGTAACGCTCGAGGACCTGCGCCCACAATGGCCGGTCGAGGTTGTGCAGCAGCCAGGCCTGCGCCGAGGGCGATAGCGGGGGCTCTTCCCGCAGCCAAGGGGTGGTCCCCATGATCTGCTCGAGCCGCTGCGCCGCCAGCTCGGGCGCAGCCGAGCGATCGATGACCTGGCTCACCACGTCAAAAGCCCAGCGGAACGCTGTCCAGGCGACGGGGTCGGGTTTGTTGCTGTGGTACTCGAAGAGGGTCACCACCTCCCAGTTGCGCGTGTAGCCGGCTTTGGTCAGGTTGCCCGACGTCACGTAGAGGCGACCGCCGCCATCGGAGGTGAGCAGGATAAGCTTGGGATGGAAGGCGCCTGACGGCGAGGTTCGCCCTGGCAGGAGCAGGTAACGCTGGCCGGCATGCTTCAGGAGCGGCACGTCACGCAGGGCCTGCTCGTACTGCACCGGGTCGCAGACGACGAGCGCGTTGCGGCAGCCTGCAGCGTAGAGCGGCTCGAAGACCATGTACTCATAGAAGGGCAGGTCGACGTTGTAGGTCAGGATGATGCAGTTGTCAGCCGGCTGCCTCTTCAGGCTCGTCAGTAGCTTGATCATCCTCCGGCTCCGTCCATTCCGGTACAGTATAGGTGCGGTGTCGCGCCAGCAGCTTCTTGCCCTCGGCCATCAACCGATAACCACTGTTGGGCAGCCTGGCAATCAACCCAAGATCGCCCAGGATCGAAAGGGCGCTGGGGAAGCGGGGTGCATTCATCTTGGGTTCATCCGGTGCCACGCCACGGAAAAGCATGCTTCTGCCCGTGTGCCCAACGCGCACATCGGGTGGGCAGTCATCGATCACCTCAAAGCACGCCGTGTCCTGCTGGCGATACACGAGCTTCTCGAGGACGACGCGACGGTGCTGGAGCCAGATATTGCGTTGGTGGAACCATCCGAGCCAGCGCGCCAACGTCCAGCTTTCGGCGAACGCCCGCTCGGTCTGACGCAGATAGCTATCCATCGACATACGCCCGGTACCGGCAAAGTGATCCGAGACGTAGACCCAACCGGGGTCGCTGCGCCAGGGCTGGCAGCGCCAGTACATGAGGGCGAACATCAACAGGGCGTTCCCTGCCCACACCTGCACGTCGAGCGGCGAGGGTTCACGCAGGATGGCGTGAGCCAGGTCCCGTTCGTTCAGCGGCGTGGCCAAAGCGGCCCGCCCTAGCTTGAACGCCCGCGCCGGCAAAGCCTCCCGCACGGCCCTGTAGAAGCCCTCAAGGGTCAGCACCTGTGGATCAACCTTTGGAAGTACCAAGCCGAAGCGCTCGGCCAGCGCGCCAAGATCCAGTTCGGCAAGCAGCCAACCGAGATACTCTTCGTCGCTCACCTCCTGCCCCTGGATACGCTGGAGGAAGAGCGCCCAGAGGGTCTCGATGGCAAAGACAAAGTACTGGCGGAGCTGGAAGATGCGCCAGCGCTGGGCAGGCTCGAGGCAGTTGCCTTCCGGGCGGTAGGCGTGGTGGCTGCCAAAGCTCCAGAAGTATAGGACAGCGCGCATATCAAGCTCGGTCAAGGGCTGCCCCCTGGACTGGTCGACGACATCCAGGAAGAAGCAGAGCGAGGCCAGGCGCTTGACAGCCAAGGCATCGGGCGAATTGAAGCGGAAGAACGCATTGATCAGGCGTCGCCGCTCCTTTTGATGATCGTGCAAACGGCAGAGACAGCCACGCGCCGCGAAATCCTCGAGCTCAGGGCGGCCGAGTCGCGTGGCCCTCAAATGCTGCCGAACGTAGCGCGTGCAGCTCACCGCCTCGCCGTAAGCATCAGCCAGGCTGAGGCCCACGGTGTTCGTCAGATCGTCGTGAAGGCTGCCCTCGAGGCGGGCGATGATATTCATCTCCTCCAACGCTCCGCGGTAGTACAGCTCATAGCTGCCCCCGTTGACCGAGCGGAGCGATTTCCACTGCAGTGAGTAGGCACGCTTCAGCCCATCGCCCCATTCCTTGGAGCCCTGCTCGGTGCCGGCGATGCCGATGCCGCAGCCATGAGCCAGGCAGCCCAGCACCAGCGCGGCCTCGCGCGGGCGCAGCCACTCGTAAAAGCCGGCCTGGGTGTGGGTGGCACGTGGATCGCGGATGAAATCGCGCAACATCCAGGCCCAGAACGAGTAGTAGCGGGCGCGGCGGGTCTGGTTGTTGATCCCCGGCAGGAGATCGGCCAGGATGGCCTCGCTCAGCGTCTCGATGCCCAGGTGATCGCGGCCACCGGCATCCGTGTACTCGCGCTCCGTCCAGTCAGGGTCGTAAGGCCTGCGCAGCAGCACATCGTCAATCATATGCATCCAACCATGGCACATACCCACCAAAATGGGGCGATCGGATACCTTGCCCGCAGTTCGTCGTCGCGCGAGCCGGCCAGGCAGGCGGGCAAGGACTTTGCTTGCCGGCCTGAGGTCATGTTCGTCCGCACCTGTTCAGACTCGAGTGTACAGAGATCCACGCTGCTGCGCATCCTTGCCCCCGGTTGCCGCGTCGAACGCAGGCACAACGCGAACAGGGATAGACAGGATGCACAGGATGGCGGCAGCCTTATCCTGTTCATCATGTGCGTCCCTGGGCGTCGTTCTCTCAAGGGTTCCCAGCGCGAGTGTGAACAGGTACGCTCCTCGGTTCGTTGAGCGTGTCGCGCGCTATCGGTGCGCGTGCGCCACCCGCGGATCCGCCGGCGGCGGGTCGAGCAGCGTCTGGTAGGACTCGCCAGTATCGATGGCGCGTTGCATGGCGTCGTACGCCTCCAGGATGACGCGCCTGGTGCGGTACTCGCCGTAAGCCGCCTCGTCTCTGCGCCTGACGATGGGAAAGGTCTCCAGGATATAGTCGACGTCGTCGCGCGCAATCCCGTAGAGGGGGAAGGAGGCGGCGTCGAGCTCGCAGCACAGCAGGAAGCGCCGCTCCTCATCCCAGCGGAAGGGCGGGCCGGCGTAGCCGCAATCCCGAGCAAAGGGCTCCAGGTCCCAGGCGGTGTAAGCGAGCTCCAGAGATCTGGGCGCTATCCACTCGCGCAAGGCCAGAGGTGCAACCCACGGACACGGCCCGGCGAACGCTGTCGGAGGCAAGACAGGGAGCTGCTGGACGTAGAAGAAGTTCATGGTTGTACCACCCAGCTTCTGCCGAACCGCGAAGTCGAACGCCATGGCACTGCAGCAGGCCTGCAAGCACGACGCCAGGCTCGCGTCGCGGACAGAGAGGACTGCCAAGGGGAACTTGTTGCCCACTGCCACCGAAGGCAGAATGCCAAAGATCGCGGTGCGCTCGTCGGTCGAGCGCGCAATGTCGCGGAAGCCGAACAGCCAGCCGGGCGTGCTGCCGCCGCGCGAGGGGGTAGCCGCCAGGACGTTGGCCTCCGCAACCCAGTAGCGCGGCAGGGGCGGGAAGTTCGGGTCCTGCTTCTCGGCGGCGGTCACCTCGCGCACCTCGCTGCCCTCGTACGTCGCCCAGCGGTGATCGAACTGGTGGACCATTTTGGCCTCGTACAGCGGCAAATAGCGCCTGATGCCTGACGTTTCACCTTCGTCTGCCGCTTCACCTTGGACGTTTGACGTTTCACGTTTTACGTTCTACGTTTGACGCCTCACTCCTCATAAACACATTCCCCTCCAGCGCCCAGCCCTCCCTTTCGAGCTGCGCGCGGGTGCGGAAGGGGTGCGAGTCGCCCGTCATGTTAAAGGGGCCCTGCCTGAACGAGACGCCCCACGGATTCTCCTCCGGCGGTCCCTCGCGGATGAGCACGGGCACGCGGCGGTAGATGGCTTTGGTGAGCTCGGCGTCGCGGCGGGTGCGGAAGATGGGGCAGGTGCGGGTGTTGGGGTTCAGCAGACAGCAAGACCCCACTACATCTGGTGGGGTCTGCAGTAGCAACCGCTACAAGTTGTCTGGCGCGCCCGGCGGGATTCGAACCCACAACCGACTGATTCGAAGTCAGGCGCTCTATCCGTTGAGCTACGGGCGCGCGTGAGGCGAATTATACAACGGCTGGCGGCATTGGGCAAGCGGGATGGGGCGACAATCATCTGCGGCCGCGTCGGCCGGTCGCTTGAGAATCCACACGCTCTCGCCGTGCATGCCCCCTCAGGCCATCCAATGCGTGTGAGTTTCTGTGAAATAGCACTGGCTGATGAAAAAGGTGACCTGGAAGCGCATGCCGGCGTCGCCAATGTAGGCGCCGCGGGCGCGGAGGGCCAAAAGGTCCCCCTGCTTGCCCATGATGCTGCAGTTGCCCACGACGATGCGTTTGAGGATGAGGACACGGCCCATAAAGCTGATGGCAAACTGGCCCTGTGTTGTGTCGATGGTCACAATGCCCCAGTTGGTCAGTCGCAGGGGCAGGAGCGATACTGCTACGCTCTCACGAAAGTGGAAGCGCCAGTCGGGGTAACCTTCCACGACGCCATGGGCGATGGTGCGGACGCGAAAGCCCAAGCCACGCCAGCCCAGGAAGCGCACATGGTCTGTATCACCCCAGATCATCAGTCTGGCAGGCAACAGGTCCGCAGCAATCCGGCCACGCCGCAGCGCAGTCTCGCTCACCCAGACCCCCGCACCCTGATCATGCAACAACTCTCCGGGCGGAGCAGCGCAGTCAAAAACTGCACTGGCGAGCCCACACGGGCCTTGGCGCACGCCCTTGTCACTGCATGGGGCACGATGTCCGCTGGCCCAGACCCGTGTGGGGGGCTCACTCGTCCGAAACGGTCCCGCGGCGGGGGGCTACGCTTTCCCGCGCATGCCCCCTCAACCTGCCTGACGATTGCAGTTCGTCACCACGATAGGTAGCATAACTCAAGAACTATAGCAGATATGATCGACGATTTGGCCATCGCTCAGCTGATAGACATCGGACACAAACTCATCGACCGTAGGATCATGGCTGGCCATGAGGATGGTTACACCCTCTTCGCGCACCAACCTCTGGAACAGCATCGTGATCTGGCGCCCAGTCTCGCTGTCCAGCTCGCCCGTAGGCTCGTCAGCAATGATCAAAGAAGGGTGCTGCGCCAGAGCGCGCGCGATCGAAAGGCGCTGTTGCTGGCCGCCCGACATCTCGAACGGCCGGTGGCCGGCCCAGCGCCGCAGCCCCACGAGCGTCAGGCAGCGCATGACACGCTCGCGCCGTTCCCGCGGCGGCACATGGGCAATGCGCAGCGGCAGTTCCACGTTCTCAAAAGCCGAGAACGTCGGAATCAGCGCAAACGACTGGAAGACAAACCCCAACCGGTCGCGCCGGATGCGCGTCCGCTCGGACTCGCTCATCTTGCTCATGTTCTGGCCAAACAGGTACACTTCGCCCGCAGTCGGTAGATCGAGCCCCCCGATCATGTTGAGCAGGGTCGTCTTGCCAGAGCCCGAGCGGCCCTTAAAGGCCACAAACTGCCCGCGGCGGATGGCAACATTCACCCCGCGCAGGGCATGCACCTCTTCGCTCCCTACCAGGTAGGATCGCTTGACATCGACCGTCCGCACCAAGATATCGCCATTGTCCTCCGGCGCAGCGGCCTGTGCTTGCGGCATGTTACCCATATCTCAAGACCTCAGTCTCTACCGGGGCGGCGGAAACGCGATGCAAGGTTCCCGAACGCCCGCTGCCAGCCCCGGCGCTTGACCTCCGGGGGCAAGTCTTCTGCGTAGAGGCTACCCATTGCTGCCAGGTCTTCCTCGCGCACCTTTTCTTTGGCTTCTGGCTTGGCCCCATTGATCGGCTTGATCAGGATGCCATCTTCCACCAGCTCGACTTTGGCACGGTTGCCGATGCCCCATTCCTCCAAAAAGTCTCGCGGCACCTGCAAGCGGCCGGCGTTGTCCAGCACCACATATTCCTCGTACGAGACATCAACCGGCGTCGTCGCAGCCGGCGCGCCACCCGCCCCCAGCTTGCCGTCGACCGGCAACGGCGTCTCTTCGCGACTACCGCCCTGCCGGATCGTCTCGGTGCTGGTCTTACCGTCTCGGATGCTGACCACCCGGTCAACCTCCTGAGCGATCTTGGGGTCATGGGTCACGATGATGGTCGTCAACCCGTAACGCGCATTGAGCTGGCGAAAAGTCTCCCAGATCACGCGCGCCGTCGCCGAGTCGACCTCACCGGTCGGCTCATCGGCCAGCAAAAGCTGCGGGTCATTGGCCAGCGCCAGGGCGATGGCCACGCGTTGCTGCTGCCCGCCCGAGAGTTGCGCCAGCCGGTGCTTGCGCCGCTCGCTCAGGCCGACGGCATCGAGCAGCTCCGAAGCCCACTCGCGCGCCAGCGCCGGCGATTTGCCTGCCATCAGCATGGGCAACTCGACGTTTTCCTGCGCCGTCAGGTAGGGAATGAGATTGCGCGAAGTCTGCTGCCACACAAACCCCACCCTCTCGCGCCGGTACTTGGTCAGGCCACTGTTCGAGAGCTTGAGCAGATCGGTACCGCCAACAGAGACCTTCCCAGCCGTCGGTCGGTCAAGCCCGCCCAGAATGTTCATCAGCGTGCTCTTACCGCTACCACTGGCCCCGACGATCGCCAGCAATTCGCCCTTGGGCACCTGCATGTCCAGGCCCTGCAGTGCTACAACCTCCAGGTCGGCAATCTTGTAGATCTTGACCAGGTTCTCGCAGTTGATAAAGGGCGCTTCCGTATCTTGCTTTACCGCCATACCAACACCTTCCTTAACCTACGCGCCCTCACCCAGTTTGACCGCCTGGGCGATCCGCATGTGCACCAACAGCCAGGCCAAGCCAGCGACAGCCAGGAGCAGCATGCCGCCAAAGATAGCGTAAATCTTGGCGATGTCGCCCCAGGCGATGAGCACATCGAACGGAGGCACCTGTGGGTGTTGACCACCCCTGACCTGCAGGAACGGGATGAAGAGATTGCTCGCAAGCACGCCAAAGGCTGTGCCGCCCGCCATACCGGCCAGGATCAGAGCAAACTCCTCAAAGCCCAGGAACGCCGCCATCTGCATCACCGACAAGCCGATGGCACGCAGGATGCCCAACTCGATGAACCTCCGCCGGAACGAGAGGAAGGAATAGAAGAGGAACCCCAGCACCGTCAGCAGCGCCGAAGCCAGGAACCCTACCGAGAGCAACCCCAGGATGCCCTGGCGGTCCGGCTGCTGCCGCTCGTCGTTGATCATCTGCCGCGAGTCATAGACGTTCATGATGCGCAGGCCAAGGTCCTCAAGGTCACCCACGATGCGCTTGGTATCACTACCTGGCTGAGTCTTCAGGAGAACATCGTAGGGATACTCTCCACCCATCTGCTCGAACAGGTAATCCAGATTGCAGACAAAAAAGTCACCGTCATCCGGGTAGACCGTTGGGAAGAGCTTGGTCACCCCAGCGATGATAAAGGGGATGTCGTACGCCTGGTCATAGCTGCCGATGCGGATGGTAATCATGTCGCCGATCGAGAGTCCATGCTGGCCCAGAAAGCTGGGTGTCACGATCACCGCGCTATCGTCCACGGCCAGCCGGTTCATCAGCGCGCCCAACGAGGTGTTGCCAAAGTCATATCGGTAAAAGCCTACACCTTGAAAGTCGACGCGGTCGATGCCCAACACAGTGCCTTCGGTGTCGCCGCCACCCGAGTGCACACTGCCCTTGAACGTGCCCAGGCGGGCCGCGCCGAGGACGCCCTTGACCTTGAGGTGCTCAGAGACGGGCAGGAAATACCAGACAGTTGGCTGTTGCTCCTGCGTTCCGCCGGAAGTGGCCCCGGTTCCCGACGTATCGCTCGTGCCCGACGTATCGCTCGTGCCCGACGTATCGCTCGTGCCAGAAGTGCTGCTACCTCCCATCATCGCACCGAGGCCGCCTATACCCTGGCCTTCATTGCTCGACTCGCCCGTCTCGACCAGGTGCACATCCGCGCCGACCTGATAGTAAGTCTGGTCGATCAGGCCCTTATCCAGGGTCTTGGCCATTGATGCCGTGAACACAGCCAGGCCCACCGTGAGCACGATGAGGAGGAGCGGGCCGGTATACTGATTCCATGAGCGCGCCAGCTGGCGTAACGCCAGAAGGGGCGACACCTCAGGCAGGTAGGCCGCCAGGCGGGCCAGGACCTCCATCAGCAGCGGGAACAGGCGGATGAAGATCAGAGCCAGCGCGAACACGAACAGCGTCGGCACCAGGAACAGCAGCGGGTTGCTAAAGGGGTCCCCCTCCTGCATCGACACGCTGTGCCCAAGGAACGAGATGGTGCCACGCTCCTTCAACATATAGTAGCCATAGATCGGCACCGCAAGCAGGATAAAGTCGAGATACAGGCGTTGCCACCAGGGCCGCTTGAGCGAGCGCGCCACATCCTGCTTGTAGGTCACAATGGTGTGACCGGCAGCGCCCAGCGCAGGCAACAGGCTGGCGAAGAGCGACAGAAGCACTGCCGCAAACCCCAGGCGCAGGCTGGTGCGCGAGATGCTGATCACCAGGTCTTGGCTGTTGGTGAAAGCCAGGAACGAGTAGGCTTTGCCCATCAGCTGGGCGACCAACTCTCCCAGGAATGGGCCTATCAGCATCGCTATCACGCCCAGGATAACACCTTGCAACAGATACAGGGCAATGATCTGGGTCGCCGACGTGCCGCGGCTGCGCAGCACCGCGATCTCATTGCGTTGGCGTTGCACCACCAGATTCGAAGTGAGGATGGTAAAGTAGAGAATCAACCCGATGATCGGGATGGCAAACACGTAGAGCAGAATCGTCAGCAGCTTGGCGGCGCTGGTATAGGTCAGCATCGCATCCACCGGCGACACGTCAAGGCTGGTATTGGCCAGGAGCCGTGTAGCAATGGTGCGCGCGATGACCACCCGCCCCAGGAAGGTGGGCACATCCTCCGTGTGCACCCCGCGCCCGTCAAAGATGATGTACCAGAGGGCGAGGTACACAGGGGTCTTGCTCAAAGGCACCACGCGCTGGACAAAGGCATTCTCGCTGCAGATCAAGAGGCTGTCAAAGGCCGTCGGCGCATAGAACCAGTAGGGCTCTGTATCGTCCGTGGCGCGCCAGATGCCCACGACTTTGACCCGCAACTGAGCCGCTTTTTCAGAGGTGCCCGTGCTGCTGCCCAGCAGGACGAACTCTGTACCTGCGGTCACGCCCAGCTCGTTGGCCTTATCCTCGGACATGACCACTTCCAGTGGGGCATTCGGGTCCGCCGGCTGTTGGGTCGGGAAGGTCCCTTCGGTCAACTTGATATGCTTCTCAAAATCGCTGACAAAGCCGACGGCGATCCAGTCGAGGGCCTGCTTGGGGTCGTCATAGTTCGTCGCACCCGACGGGTACATGCGAAAGTTGTCGGTCTTGACGTGCTGTACGGCCCCTTCTACCGGCAGGTTGATGATACTGCGACACTGGCCGGCAAAGAACTTGTCGATATTGATAAACTTGTCCCACTCTACGGCGCCGTGCCAGGCGCCCACGTAGCGGAACATGAAAGCGAACGGCGGCCGCTCACGGCCCTGCTCTTGTTGCGAGAGAGCGGTACGCAATACACGATAGTTCACGCCGTCGGCATATAAAGGGATCGTCATCGCCAGAGCGACGGCAACGATCAAGCCGACGGCCGTGCCTGCCATCAGGCCCAGGTTACTCCACAGCCGCCTCGCCGCCAGTATGAAGATTGACACGAGGTTGCGCAGAATCTTCATGGGTGTACTCTGCCTTCACCATCGTTGGATTGGTTCATCTCAACCTCAGTCCGCTGTTGACCAGAAGCCTGCCCGGAAAGCCACCGCCTGGCCCCGCCTGCCATCGCGATTGCGAGTGCATCACGCGGCCGCCTTCCGGGCGGGCACTCTCAGCAGAACCTAGCGCGTACTCACATCACGGCCCGACAACAACCTGGCCTTCCTTCAGACCATCGACGATCTCGACACGGTCCGCGTTCTTGATGCCAAGCTTGACCGGGATGCGGCGCTGGCCCGCGCCCTCCTGCACCAGGACAAAATCGTTGCCCTGGAAAGTGCGGATCGCGGCGGGCGGCAGCCAGAGGACATTGTCCTTCTTCTGGAGGATAACGGTCACCCGCACCAGGGCGCCCTTCTCGAGGGTGACATCGGCATCGTCGATCGACACGCGGGTGGAGCGGTCTTCATCGGCCGTACCGGATGTATTCGAGCCGCCACTGCCATAAGGATAGGGCAGCCGGCGAATGCTGCCGTGGAATTCTTTCGTGGGATAGTTCACGATCACGATGTCGGCAGGCTGGCCGATACTCAGCTTCTGCATCGTATCGCTGGTCAACTCGGCGCTGATTTCCAAAGCGCCGGGCGCCGCGACATCAATAGCCGGCCGGTAGGCCGTGGTGGAACGACCTGCATAGATGCCGACCATTGTCACGTCGCCATCAAACGGGGCAACGATTTGTGCGTCAGCCAACTGGCCATTCAAGCGGTCCAACACCAGCTGGGCCTTGGCTACCTGCTGCGACAATACGGGGTCAACCGTGCCGCTGCTCTTGGCGAGGGCGAGCTGAGCCGACTTGACATCCTGTTGGAGGATCTGGATGTCGAGATCATGGGCCTTTTGGGCCTGCAGGGCCTGGTCGTATTGGGCCTGGGCAATCTGGTAATCCAGGGTTGCCTGCTGCAACTGCTGCGCCTGCCCGGAGCCGCCGACGCCCGCGGGATCCATGCCGGCGCGCCGGTCATAAGCGTTCTGGGCGAGTTGCACGGCAATCTGAGCTTTTTCGCGGTTGACTTCGGCAATCTTGAGGGCAGGCGCGGGGTCCTGTGCCTGGGCCTGCGCCAGCCTGAGCTGGGCAATGGCCAGGTTGATCTCGGCCTGGGCCTTGGCATCGGCGGTGGTCTCTTCCGCATTCTTGAGCTGCAGCTGGGCCTGCTCCAGATCCACCTTGGCCTGGGCGATCTGGTTCAGCAGGTCAGAGTCTTCCAGCTCGGCGAGCACATCGCCCTTCTTAACCTTGTCACCCTGCTGGACATTGACCTTAGCCACCATTCCGTCTACACGAAAGAAGAGTTCTTGCTCTGTCACGGCGGCAATGCGCCCCGTGAACTGGACTTCGTCCGTCACCGTGCCCCGCGCCACCTTATAGGTAGGCTTTTCGGGCACGACGGCCGTAGGAATGGGCGTCACCGTGGCCTCTGCCTGCTCGTTGTTTGCCTTGCCGCCGCAGCCGACAAGGGCCCCGGCAAGCAGCATGGCGAACGCCAAGACGAACACGAACCAGCGTTTTCTTTCCATAGTTCCTTCTGTCTCCGCCTTAGGGGATTGTAAAACAGAAATGGACGACGGTTAGAACTCGCAACGGCCCGTTTCGTCTGGGCCGCCAATACTGGAATGAGGTATCGTGGCACACTCAGAAATCGATACCCCAGCGCGCCCCTACCCCCTTTTGGTAGGGGTGTTTCTCCTCCACCATCCGGGTCACAAGGTCCGCACGAGCGAGCAGTGCAGGCGTTGCTCCCCGGCCGGTAAGGATCAACTCTACCTGGGGCAATTTGGCTTCGATCAGGGCGAGCACTTGTTGCTCGCTCAGCAGCCCAAAGTCGACCGCTGTATTCACCTCATCGAGCACCACGAGGTCATATACGCCACCGGTAACGGCCTCTTGGGCGCGCGCCAGGCCCTTATGCGCCAGGGCAATATCTTCAGGGGTGATTTCGCCTTTGTGCAGAAATCCGGCGCGGCCGAATTGCTCGTACGTGGCGTGGGGCGCCAAAAGTCTCAATGCTTGGTGTTCGCCTGAAGGCTGCCGTTTCATGAACTGGAGCAGGAGGGATCGTAACCCCCAACCGGTGGCGCGGAGAATCAGCCCGAGAGCGGCAGTGGTCTTTCCTTTGCCGTCCCCAGTGTAGACCTGCACCAAACCCTGCTCCAGAGCAGGCACGCTGCCAACCTCCAAGTCATGCTTCATGTGGCGAGGCTGCGGACCATTGTTTGAGGGGAAGCGCCGATGCACGAAGATGGCTTGCCCTACGCACCGTTGCCAGGCCCAGAGTTGCATAATCACAACTCCCTTGAAAACAAGGATACCACCACCCTGCCTCCATGTCAAACTGTCCTTGGAAGATGTATTTCGTGGCATCTCTGAGCGTTAAGGCGACTGTGTAAGCTCTACTGGGGCTCTCAGGCACGGGTGGGGCGATTTGTTGGCAATGCACGTTTGACGCACTTGCGCCCCCTCCTATAATGGGTTCACTCTATCCCGCGCTTCTCAACGAGTGTTATCCATTATGTGCTTCAGTCGGGCGCCGCGAAGAATGGGCTTTGAGCAACTTGCATCCATCGATGCGTGGAGGAACGAATGCGAATCGCCATCATCGGCAGCAAGGGGCAGTTGGGGACCGCCCTTCAGGCCCGCCTGGCGGGGAATACCCTGTTGCCCCTTGACCTGCCCGAGCTGGATATTACCGATCCATTCCAGGTGCGTTCAGCCCTGGAGCGCTTTGCCCCAGAAGTAGTGATCCACGCGGCGGCCATGACCAACGTGGATCAGTGTGAAACAGAACCCGACCTGGCCTATCGCGTCAACGCCCTGGGCACTCAGAATGTAGCCCTGGCCTGCCAGCGTTGCGACGCCACCATGGTCTACATCAGCACTGACTATATCTTTGATGGCGCCAAGGGGGCGCCCTACTTTGAGTACGACACGCCGGCGCCCCTCTCCGTCTATGCCCGCTCCAAGCTCGCCGGCGAGTGGGCGACCCAGACGCTGCTCCGCCGTTTCTACATTGCACGCACCGCATGGCTCTACACGCCGGGTGGCCGCAACTTTGTGCAGACCGTGCTCCGCCTGGCGCGGGAAAAGGGCGCCCTCACGATGGTGACCGACGAATCGGGCTCACCCACCTTTGCGCCAGACCTGGCCGATGCTATCGCCCGCCTCATTCCAACCCAGGTCTACGGCATCTACCATTTCACCAACAGCGGCACCTGCTCGCGCTATGAGTGGGCTAAAGAGATCCTGCGGCTGGCTGGCCTGGCTCACGTTCCCGTCACGCCCTCTCAGAACTATGTGCGCCCGGCGCCGGTGCCCAAACATGTAGAGCTGCGCAACCTCTGCGGAGCGCAGGTCGGCATCCGGTTCCGTCCCTGGGCCGAAGCCCTGGCCGATTACTTCAAGGCGGCGCGATGAACGATCAGCCTCTCGTCTCGGTTATCATCCCCAACTGGAACGGGGCGCGCTATCTCCCGGCCTGTCTGGAAGCCCTGCACCGGCAAACCTGGGCTGCCATGGAGATTATCGTGGTCGACAATGCCTCCAGCGACGGCTCACAGGCGCTGCTGCAGCGCGACTATCCGCAGGTGCGCCTCGAGGCGCTGGCCGAGAACCGGGGTTTTGCCGGCGGCGTGAACGCGGGCATCCGCGTTGCCCGGGGCGAGATCATTGCCCTGCTCAACAACGATACCGAGGCCGAGCCGCAATGGCTGGCCGAGTTGGTGCAGGCACTCCAGGCCCACCCCGAAGCGGGAGCAGCCGTGGGCAAACTTAAGCTCTTTGATCGGCGCGACACACTCCAATCGGCCGGCGACTCGTTTCGCAGCGATGGCCTGCCCGCCATGCGTGGCGTGTGGCAGCAGGATGCAGGGCAGTATGATCGCGAAGAGTATGTCTTTGGCGGCTGTGGTGGGGCGGTAGCCTACCGGCGTACTATGCTGGAGCAGATCGGCCTGTTCGATGAAAAGTTCTTCTTCAGCTGTGAGGATGTGGACCTGGCCTGGCGCGCCCAACTCGCCGGTTGGCGCTGCATCTATGCGCCGCGGGCTGTCGTCTACCACTGCCTCAGCGCCACTGGCGGCGGCGTAACGGCCAGCTATTACACCGGCCGTAACACCCTCTGGGTCATCGCCCAAGACATCCCTGGGCCCATCCTGCGCCGCCACTGGCGAGAGATCGTGAGCGCCCAGTGGCGCATCACCCGCGATGCCCTGCGGGCCTGGCGTGGGGCAGCCGCTCGCGCACGGTTGCGTGGGCAACTGGCAGGGCTCCTCAGTTTGCCGCGTATCCTCGGCCAGCGGCGCGCCATCCAGGCCACACGACGCGCTGATCTGGACTACCTGGAATCGTTGTTGGAGAAGCTGCCATGAGCCATTCTGCGCGCCTGGCTCGCTGCGCCCTCATCCTGATTGTGGCTATCTATGTGGTGCTCGGCGTGCAATACGCGCGCCTCACGCCCCCCTGGCAGGCCCCCGACGAGCCGGCTCACTTTAACTATGTCCGTACTGTGGCTGAGCAAGGACGCCTGCCCATCCTCCAGCCGGGCGACTATCCCTTCACTTACCTGGAGCAGATCAAGGCGCAGCGGTTCCCGCCGGAAATGTCGATTGACCCCATCCGCTATGAAGCCTGGCAGCCCCCGCTCTACTATTTGGCCGCCGCTGTGCCCTATCGCCTGGGCATGGCCCTGGGCTGGTCGCAGGGGCAGCTCCTGCTGGCGCTGCGGCTGCTCTCGGTGGTCCTGGGGGCGGCGCTGCTGGTGGTGGCCTACCGGGTCATCCGCATCCTGGCGCCGGCCCAGATCGGGCTGGCCCTGGGGACCACGGCCCTGGCCGCTGCTGTGCCCATGCATATCGCTATGACGGCAGCGGTGAACAATGACACCCTGGCCGAACTGCTCGGAGCCATCGTGCTCTGGCTGCTCCTGGTGCGCCTGCAGTGGCCGCAAGCGCCAGCGGCGCAATGGGCTTGGCTGGGGATCGTGTTGGGGCTGGCGGGCCTGGCCAAACTGAGCACAGGAGCCCTGGTGCCCCTGGTGCTGGCGGCCCTCATCTACCTGGCCTGGCAGCAGCCTACAGGCAAGCGGGCTCGCTACTTGGCGACCCGGCTGGCGGCAGTCGCGCTGCCGGCTGCGCTCCTGCTCGCGCCCTGGGTCGCGCACAATATCGCCGTCTACGGGTTGGGCGACCCGCTGGTCATGCGCCGGCACGATGCAGTGGTCGTGGGGCAGGTGCGCACAGCCGATTGGCTGGCCAAGGTGGGGCCCCTGCACGGCGCCTTGGAATTTGCGACGACCACGTTCCACAGCTTCTGGGGCCAGTTTGGCTGGATGGGGGTGCCCATCGATGACCGGATCTACAGGTTCCTGCTCATCCTGACTGGGCTGGCCCTGCTGGGGCTCGCGCTGCGCCTGCGCGATGGGCCCCGCATCTGGGGCCGCCTGTCATCGGTGCAGCGCGTGGGGCTCGTGCTCCTGGCCGGATCTGTGCTCATGACCGCCACGGTCTATATCGCCTATAACGTGACTTTTGAGCAGCATCAGGGGCGCTATCTCTTCCCAGCACTCATTGCCTGTAGCTTTTTCCTCACCCTGGGCTGGCGAGAGATCACCCGGCGCGCCTGGCGGCTCATCATAGCGGGGCTGCTGATCGTCTGCGCCGTGCTCCTGGCGGCCCGCCGGTTGGTCACGCCGGAACCGCTGGACAAGTACACCCTCGCCGCCGTGACGGCGCTCGCAGGCGCCTTTGGGCTGGGGGCACTGGTGCCCGAATCATGGGCCGAGCTGCTCTACATTCTGCCCTACCCCATGCTGCTGGTGCTCGATGTGGCCTGCCTGTACCTGTTCATCCTGCCCGCCCTCAGGTGAGGCCGGGTGCGCCCCACAACGGGCGATGACGGCAAGCTTGTAAAAGTGCGCCCTTTGCAGAACAGCCGCCTGCCGGCACACATGAATGCGTACCGGCAGGCGGCTGTTCTTGAATCTCCGGATGTGGAGCTCAGTCCGACTGCGCCTCGCGCGCCAGGATGATCGCTTCCGCAATCTCCTTCATAGGCTTGCGGGTGTTCATGCTCATCTTCTGGATCTTGCGGAAGGCCTCGCTCTCGTTCAGCCCCTGCGTATCCATGAGAATGCCCTTGGCCCGATCGACCAGCTTACGCGTCTCGAGAGTCTCCTGCAGATCAAAGACCTCTTTTTCCAGCGATCTGAACTCCTGGAAGCGCGCCAAAGCCACCTCGATCGCCGGCCCCAGGTCCGACTCGCGGAAGGGCTTGACCAGGTAGCCGACCACCCCCGCTTCCTTGGCCCGTTCCACCAGGTCACGCTGGCTGAAAGCGGTCAGCAGCACGACGGGGGCAATACGCTCCTGGGTCAAGATCCTGGCGGCCTCGATGCCGTCCATATCCGGCATCTTGATATCCATAATGACGACATCCGGGCGCAATTCACGCGCCTGGTTCACGGCGCTCTTGCCGTCACCGGCCTCACCGACGACCAGATAACCCAGGTTCGTCAGCATTTCCCGCAGGTCCATGCGGATGATCGACTCGTCATCCGCGATGACTACTCTTGTCCGTTCCAAGGCCTCTCACCTCCTAAAGTCGACTTGGGGAAAGTGACCGTCGCCCTGACACCCAGGCCGTCGGCTCCCACATTCTGCAACTCAAAGCGGCCTTTCAAGTCCGCCTCCACAAGCGTGCGCACGATGCGCAGCCCCAGGCTCCGGCCCGCAGCCACATCGAAATCCTCCGGCAGGCCTTCGCCGTCATCTTCCACCAGGAGCGTCACCCGCTCGGCCGCATCCTGCAGGGTGACGGTTATGGTGCCGCGATCGCGGCGATCGAACCCATGCTCCAGCGCATTCTGCACCAGTTCGTTGATCACCAGAGCGCACACTGTGGCCTGCTGTGTTGGCAGGAGAATGCTCTCCCCCAGCAGATTGAAAGCGATCTGCTTATTCGGGTCCACGACCCCAGCCACGGTTTGCGAGAGGATACGCTGGCTGACATCCCGTATATTGATCACCGCCAGCTCGTTCTGCGACAGGAACTCGTGCACGACCGCCATGCTCAAGATGCGGTTCACACTCTCATTCAACGCATGCACCACTGTCGGGTCGTCATAGCGTCGCGCCTGCATGCGCAGGAGCGAGGCGATGGTCTGCAAATTGTTCTTGACCCGGTGATGGATCTCCTGGATCATGGCCGACTTGATCTTGAGCTCACGCTCGCGCCGCAGAGCCTCTGTAGCATCGTGCAGGGTCAGAACGACCCCGGCCAAGCGAGAGTTCCCCGGTGTGAGCCGGCTCCAGAGCGGCCGCCAGTCGCGCGCCCGGAAAGGGATGACTTTGCGCACCCAGGTCAGGTCACGCTCGGTCGCTTCCTCCTCCAAACAGCGCTTTTCCTTGAGGGCTGCCGCCACCAGGGCCTCGTCAGCAGTCTCCAGCACAGAAATATGCTGGCCGACCAGATTCTCCATATAGCCCAGGCGCCGGTAGAGGTTGGCAGCAATGCCGCTGATATAGCGCACCCGGCCCTCGGGGTCAACCACCACAATGCCATCATGCTCGCCAAAGGGCGAAAGCGCTTCGACCTCGGCCAAATCACCGCGCAGCACCGTTTCCTGCAGCCTCTGTAGCGCCCAGCGGAACACCCTATTGCGCCGCAACTGGCGCTCGTGGGCCAGCCAGCTGGTATCAATCACCAAGACGGCCAGCACCCGGCCGCGCTCACCATATACCGGCAGCGCTTCTCGCGCCACAGGCGCGCCGCGCAGGCTGGCCGTGTGCACATGGCGCCGCCAGGGACGCGCCGCAAACGCTCTGAGCACATCAGGGCACGTGGCCGCAGTGACCACCGAGCCCTCCAGCGACTCTGGATAGAGCGGTGAAAGTGAATTGGGTCGCGCGTGAGCCAACACCCTGGCGCGGTCGGGGCCAACCTGCCCATAAAGCAGGAGATCGGCCCGGCTCAGGTCCGCCAGGATCGGCAGCGCCGCCTGCACCTGGCGCAAGAGAGCCTCTTCTTTGCCGGTCAAAGCCGCCAACTGGTCGCGGACTCCATCGTCTTTCTGACCCGTCAATCGTTCACCCCAACTGGAACAAAAGCGTATCGAGTATACCTGGCCCTAAATAGAAAGAATGGTCGACAGCGCGCAGGCCATCGACCATTGATCCTCAATCACCGATGATGAGCAGCCAACACAGGAGACCCCAGGCGCCTGCAAGATCAAAAGCGGGTATTTCACTGTGGTGATTATACTCACCTGAAGAACCTGGTCAAGCGCCCGCCCTTTGCCCTTACGAAGGCTGGCCGCCAGCCTGCCCTCGCCGCCGGCGCAGGTACTCCTCCAGTTCCCGGATCAGCTCCTCGCCGCTCGGCAGCGGCTCGCGCCCCGGCAGGGCCTCATCCGATTCGAGGCGCTCAGCGCGCGCCTGCTCCTCGAGCTGCTGCACATATTCGCGAAGCTCGGGGTTCCCCTCTAATACCGCCTCCACCTGTTCGGCAAACTGGGTCTCCATGCGCCGCAAATCCGTCAGGTCGATATCGAGATCCAGCATTTCGCTCAGCGTCTCCAGCATGGCCAGGGTCACCTTGGGGTTCGGCGAGGCCGAAAGGTATTCCGGCACAGTCCCCCAGATGCTGGCGACCTGCAGGCGCTTGCGGGCGCAAGCCGAGCTCAGCACGCCGATGATGCCCGTCGACCCCTCATAGCGCGTAGCTTCCACGCCCAGGCTGCGCAACCGTCGCGCCAGCCATGCCGGGCTGGCCGTGCCACTCAATTGCACCGGGCGCGTGTGGGGGATATCGGCCACAAACCCGCCCAGGGTTACCACCATGTGCACGTCGTGCGCCTGGCAAAAGCCAACCACCGCATCGGCAAACGTCCGCCATTTGAGCTGCGGTTCCACCCCAATCATGACGATCACATCACGCTTACCGTAGCGGTTCACATGGAAGTAAAAGTCGTTGCCGGGCCACTCTACACGGCGCTGGAACCGCCCCATGATGCGCATATAAGGCCGGGTTTCGGTAAAGACGTAGAACTCCTCCGGATCGATATCAGCCATCTTGCGCGATCGCCACTGGTCTACCAGGTAACGGCCGCTAAAGGTCGCCACTTCTGAAGCATCGTTCCAGCCGGCAAAGGCGACAATGAGGACCGGATTTCGGAGCTGCGGGCTCGCGGAAATGCGAATATGGTCCACAGGCTCAGACCTCCCCTGTCATGCGTAGGTCGCACAGGCCGACAACGCATTGCAGCCATTCGTGCCGTGTACGACACTATCCGTTCCTTGTAGTATACGCCGATGGTTCCTGCTCGGCAAGCTCGTCAACCCCTGCATTGCCTTGCCGAGCCTGAAAAGCCAGGGGCGCCGCACAACGTTGGCCACGATGCCACACAGCATTCACCGCCAGGGACCGGCCCCGGCGAGCACAACCTGCCCTCGCAGGACACTGCACACCCAAAGACCATTCCCCACACCGGGCAGATGGCGCGGCCACCACCTGCCCAGCCGGCCAGCCCCTGTCGCGGCCTGGTTACCAACATCTGAATTCTGTTACTAAGACACGACATAAAAGGCTTGCAAAACTATGTAAAATAGTGTAAAATGGGTTAGTTGTTTTTATTGTGCAGCTCGGCAGCAGCGGCAGGATTGTAGGATGCATTACCCGAGGAGCAACCTATCCTGAGCCCCTGTTGGTAGTCCACCCCGAGCGACCAGCTATCGTATAGGAGTAAGCAAGACCAGATGCCAGACAAGACCCTGACCTGCCGAGACTGTGGCAGCGAGTTCGTCTTCACCGAAGGCGAGCAGGCGTTCTACGCCTCGAAGGGCTTTACCAATGAGCCCACGCGCTGCCCGAGCTGCCGTGCCGCCCGCAAGAGCGCCCGTGGTGAAAGCTCAAGTAGTGGCACCCGGGAGATGTATCCCGCCGTTTGCGCGCAGTGTGGCAAGCCCACACAGGTGCCCTTCCAGCCCCGCACCGACCGGCCCGTGTACTGCTCCGATTGTTACGCCGCTCAGCGCGGGTCCGGCGAACGTCGGTCGGGTTCCGACCGGCGCTCCCGCGACCGGGTAGATCGCTGGTAGGGTAGGCTGCAGGGCGGATCTGAGATCCGTTCCTGCTCCCGACCTCATCTCTGCAGCAACACAAGAACAGGGGAGTGGTCGCAAGCCACCCCCCTGTTCTTGTGCCTACAGCGCCCCACCGGCATCCATGGTCCACGCCTTGCCGCCGCCCAGCGAGTCCACCCATTGAATACCGACGGAACTCAGGCCTTGCCAGCTTGCGCTGCTGGCCCTATAATGAGCGGGTTCGTGGCACCATACTGCATCAGGAGGGCCCCATGCCGCAACTCACCGCGCCCTATGGTTCCTGGCGCTCGCCCGTCACCTCCGACCTGATTGTAACCGGCACCACCGGCCTCAGACAGATTGTGCTCGACCGCGACGCGGTATACTGGCTCGAATCGCGCCCGACGGAGGGTGGGCGCAACGTCGTCGTGCGCCGCACCGCCCACGGGGCCGTCAGTGACCTGACCCCGCCCCCCTTTAACGTGCGCACACGCGTACACGAGTATGGCGGCGGCGCTTATACCGTCGCCGGCGGCGCGATCTACTTTGCCAATGACCGCGATCAGCGCCTGTACGTTCAACAGCCCGGGCAAGAGCTGCAGCCCATTACGCTCCCTGTGGCCCTGCGCTATGCCGACTTGCAGGCCGACCTGCGCCGCAGCCGCCTGCTCTGCGTACGCGAGGACCATACCCAACCGGGCGAAGCGGTCAACACCCTGGTCAGCGTGAGTCTGCCGGGCGACGCGGCGGGCGGAACGGTGCTTGTCTCGGGCAACGATTTCTATGCCTCGCCCCGCCTGAGCCCCGACGGGGAGCGCCTGGCTTGGCTGACGTGGAATCACCCCAATATGCCCTGGGATGGCTGCGAGTTGTGGGTGGCTGCCGTGCAGCCCGACGGGTCCCTGGCCGGGGCGCAGCGCGTGGCCGGCGGCCCGGCGGAATCTGTCTACCAGCCCGAGTGGTCGCCCGACGGCACGCTCTACTTTGTATCCGACCGCACCGGCTGGTGGAACCTCTATCGCCTGGAACCCCATCAAGCAACTCCTTTGGAGATGGTAAGGCCAAAGCCGAACAGGTCGCCAGTTTTTGCACCGGGCAGCGGCGGTGGGGAGCCCATCTGCGAGATGCCGGCCGAGTTCGGCGCCCCCCAGTGGAGCTTTGGCCAGTCCAACTATGCCTTCGCATCGGCGCAGCGCATTGTCTGCAGTTATGTCAATGCGGCAGGCTGGCACCTGGCAACGCTGGATACGGCCACCCACAGCCTGCACCCACTTGACCTTCCCTATTCCGATATGAGCAGCGTTCAGGCAGGGCCAGGGCACGCCTGTTTTGTGGCTGGCTCGCCCACCGAGGCGCCGCAGATTGTGCAGCTCGATCTGGGCACGGGCCGCATCGAAACGCTCCGCTGCTCCAGCGCGGCCACGATTGATCCAGGTTATATCTCGATCCCCCGGGCCATCGAGTTCCCTACCGCGCACGGGCAGACGGCCCACGGCTTTTACTACCCGCCTCAGAACAAGGACTATGTTGCCCCGGCCGGCGAACTGCCGCCCCTGATTGTGGAGAGCCACGGCGGCCCGACCGGCTCGACCGATACCATGCTCGACCTGGAGCGGCAGTTCTGGACGAGCCGCGGTTTTGCCGTGCTCGATGTAAACTATGGCGGCTCAACCCGCTACGGGCGGGCCTACCGCGAGCGCCTCAAGGGGCAGTGGGGCGTCGTCGATGTGGATGACTGCGTGCATGGCGCACGCTTCCTGGTAGAGCAAGGCCTGGCGGACTCGCGGAGGCTGATTATCCACGGCGGCAGCGCGGGCGGCTATACGACCCTGGCCGCGCTCACCTTCCGCGATGTCTTTAGCGCCGGCGCCAGCTATTACGGCATCAGCGACCTGGAGGCCATGGCCAAAGACACCCACAAATTCGAGTCGCGCTACCTCGACGGTCTGATCGGCCCCTACCCCGCCCGGCGCGACCTCTACCTGGCGCGCTCGCCCATCCACTTTACAGACCGGCTCTCTTGCCCGGTGATCTTTTTCCAGGGATTGGAGGACAAGGTCGTGCCACCCAACCAGGCGGAGATGATGATCGAGGCGCTGCGCGCCAAGGGCCTGCCGGTCGCTTCGCTCTTTTTCGCGGGCGAGCAGCACGGCTTTCGTCAGGCCCAGACGATCAAGCGCGCCCTCGACGCCGAGCTCTACTTTTACTCGCGAGTGTTTGGCTTTGCCCTGGCCGAGCCGGTGGAGCCGGTGCCCATCGAGAACCTCCCGGGTTGAAAGGCCCGTTTGCAGTCAAGGACAGGGGAGGGTGCATCCTCAACGCACCTTGCTTAGAAACCTGGCCACCCGATGTGGTGATCACGGCCCCCCGGTTGTGTTAGCGCCAGCAATCCAGGGCGCATAAACGTGAGAGCTATACGATGGCGTGGTGGGAGTAGTTGTCACCGGCGGGCTCGGGGTAGCATCAGAGCAGACGGTCCACGAGGCATCATCAACATAGACGGCTACAGCGCCGCCTGTGGCGCCGTTGACAGCCGTAAAGCGCACAGCCACGGTCTGCCCCAGGTAAGCGGAGGTGTCAAAAGAAACGGGCGTCCAATCTGGCGCCGCGAGGTTGAGGTACCCCAAGGTATGCAGCCCCTGGCTCGCATCGCGGAGCAGCACATACGCCTTGCCGCCGGAGGGATCGCTGCTGATGACCCGGTACCAGAAGGCAAGCCTCGCTGTGGCAGGGCCAGTGGGGAGAGTCAACGACTGCTCAGCAGAGGAATAGCAGTAATAGGGAGGGCCGCTCTCCAACCCCAGCCGCAACGAGCGCGTGCCGGTGCGCGCCTCGCGCGTGCTGAACGCGCCGGGCACACCGCCGAGGAAAGACCAATCGCTGTTGGTCTCAAAGCCACCGTTGCGCAACACATCCTGGCAAGATGTCTGCGGCGTCGGCGTAGGCGTCGAGTCAGGCGTGGGTGTGGCCGTATTGAGGCTGCTCGAGTTGGTCGAGCGATAGTTGCAGCCGCAGGTCCAATAGTCCGTCAGCGCAACCCAGGAAGATTCGTAGAAATCAACGGCGACGATATCTTCAGGGCTGGCCGGCCAGGGGAGGTAATTGGGGTCGCCAGCCAACGTCCAGGGGGTGTGGCTGGTGGAGACCATAAAGTGCAAGTGCACACCGCATGCGTTGCCGGTCTCGCCCTCCACACCGATCTTGGTCCCCCAGCCGACCCAATCGCCCACGTGCACCGGCACGCTGTTCTGGGCCAGGTGCAGGTACCAGGAATACTCCGTCGGACCGTGCTGGATCACCACCAGGTTCGTATCGCACCACTGGCCGCCGCAGCCGCCAGTGTTGGAATCCTGGCGCACAAAAACGACCTGGCCCGGCTTGGCCGCATAGACATCGCCCGCCGCTGCCGTGCCCTGGATGTCGAAATCGACCTGATTCGTATGGTTTGGCTCGTCGGCTGTGGCACCCTTTTGCGTGACATAGCCGATCTGCCCCGCCGGCCAGGGCAGCCGGTAGCCGCCATAGGTTGCCAGAACGCGCACGGTTCGCTCGGGCAGGCGCAGGTAGGCGCGGTACCCCGGGTCAAGCAGGACATCGGGGAACTGGGTGAGCAGGGCGTTATAATCGGCAGCAGAAGCGATCCCCGGCGCCAGGGCAATCCAGCTGCCGCCTGGCTCCTGATGCGCCAGCAGGGCGACCTGTCGCTCAGATACCGGCTGATCCTTATCGTCGACCTCTTGAGCGATGGCATAGGCCCACGCCCCCTGGCTCTTTATTGGCCCCAGCCGGAAGGTCAGGCCGGGGGCGATGCGAGCCACATATTCCGCCAACACCGCCTGCAGGGCCTCTCCAGGCGAGGCATACTCCGGCAGCCCGGCGCGGGTTGCCGGCGCGGCCCCCAGGGTCAGGACCACCAATAGAGCCAGGCTGAACGTGCGAATCGCCGCCCCCGGCGAACGGAACACCGACATGGCCTCTCCCCAGCAGTAGAAGAAACGCGATCTTGCCTGCTCATAGGTCAGCCATTCGCGTCGCTCCCCTTCGCTGCGCGGGGATTCGTGCTGTTCCGGGGAATCACGGGGCGTAGCTCAATCTAGGGGCAGATCGGAGGCTGTCGCTCAGCCGCGGCGCGATGCCCATCCCCCCTACCCCCTTCCCGCCAGAGCGGTAAGGGGTGGGGGCAAGAGACGCACGACATGGCCCGGGGTATACGCATTCGCCCCCAGATTGGACTGCACCCGCGGCCGAGAAATCACTTGGATACTGACAGGGAATGTTGTAAAATAAGAACATATGCATAGCAGAAGGATGAACAACAGCGATGCGCATCCTCGTGGTAGACGATGACCCGCGAATCCTGGCGCTCGTACGCGAGTTGCTGATCGGCGAGGGCTATGAGGTGACGACGGCGTGCGATGGAGCCTGCGCGCTCCAGTCGGCTGCCCAGTCTCCCCCCGACCTGATCCTGGTCGACCTGCGCATGCCCGTCATGGATGGCCGCGAGTTCACCCGGACCTACCGCGCGCAGCCCGGCCCCCATGCGCCAATCATCGCCGTGACGGCGACGGGCGAAGCGGATACGATGGCCAGCATCATCGAGGCGGACGGATGGCTCACCAAACCCTACGACCTGGATTGCCTGCTCGCGCTCGTAAGGCGCTATGAGCAGGGGGAAGAGCCCCCCTGACGCTGCCCATCGCGCCGGCTTTGGCTGCCCGGTACGGTTTTTGCTGGGTTGCAGCGCCGCTTGAGCGGCCATGAGCCGCGTGCCGGCACGGCAGGAGGAAAGCGATGGGCAGAATCGGGCTGGGCGATATCGTTGGAACGCCCCAGGCCAAGACAGCTAACATCCAGTCTATGCTGGAAGGCATCAGCATCATCATGGCTCACGAGCGCGGCACTGCCGAGATGTACCGCCATTGTAGTGCAGATACGTTGGACACAACCTTGCAGAGGCAGTGGAGAACCTTCGGCGAAAAGGCGCAAGTGCACGTGCAGGTAACCGAGGGGGTCATTGCCGCCCTCCAGGGCGACGCCGGCTACCGCAGCCCGGCTGCCCTCGAAGTAGAGCGCTGCACACAAACAATGCTGAGCCTGGGTATCCAGGGCGAGCAAGCCGATCTTCTACGCCTGAGCAATCTGGTCGCGCTGGACCAGGTTTCCATCGGCTATTGGCGAGGCGTCGAAAGCGTCGCCTCGCAGACTAAAGACCCCTCACTGACACGGATTCTGCACGAAGCAGCAGCAACCGTCGAGCGCGATAAGCATCAACACCTGAACTGGAACAACAGCATGCTGCACCGCTATGTAACGAAGGTCATGACGGGCCATTGAGAGCCCCAGGCGCCAGGCATGGCCCGGGCCAGTAGCCCTCCTGGCGCCCGGAGCAGCAAACCGTTTCTATTCGGCCAGCTCCCGCTGCATAGCCTCCACTTCTGCCGCCCAAAGGGCGCTGGAGGCATCCGAAGGCATGCGCCAATCTCCCCGTGGCGACAGCGCCACCGATCCCACCTTGGGCCCATCGGGCATGGCCGAGCGCTTGAATTGCTGCGAGAAAAAGCGCTTGTAGAAGACGTGCAGCCAGCGCAGGATCTGCTGCGGGGTATAGCGCTCGCCAAAGGCCAACCGGGCCAGGAAAAAGACCTTGCGCGGAGTGTAGGGGTAGCGCACCGTATAAAAGAGGAAGAAATCGTGCAGTTCGTAGGGGCCGATGGTCTCTTCCGTCTTTTGCTCCAGCGCCCCCTGCGCCCCCAGCGGCAGCAGCTCGGGCGTGATGGGTGTGGCGCAGATATCGCGCAAGACCGCCGACGCCTCACCCGTAAATTCGGCCTCGGCCGCCCACTCCACAAGATAGCGCACCAGGGTCTTGGGCACGCCGGCGTTGACGCCATACATCGACATCTGGTCGCCATTGTAGGTACACCAGCCCAGGGCCAACTCTGAAAGATCGCCCGTGCCGATCTGCAGGCCGTTGATCTCGTTGGCGATATCCATCACAATCTGCGTTCGCTCACGCGCCTGGGCGTTCTCATAGGTCACATCGTACACCCTCTCATCGTGCCCGATATCCTTGAAATGCTGCCGCACGGAGTCGATGATGGGGATGCGCCGCAACGAGGTGCCTAACAGCTCCGCCAGACGCTCGGCGTTTGTGCGCGTGCGTACTGTAGTGCCAAAGCCGGGCATCGTCACTGCGACAATGCCGCGCCGGTCGAGGCCCAGAATATCGAAGGATTTGACGATCACCAGGAGCGCCAGGGTGGAATCGAGGCCGCCCGATAGCGCCACCGTGACCTTTTTCAGCCCGGTGTGCCGCAGGCGCTTGGCCAGCCCCGTGGACTGGATGGCAAAGATCTCGCGGCAGTGCCGGGCCCGCTGCGCCGGGTCCGCCGGCACAAAGGGCGTGGGCGAGAGGGGGCGCAGCAGCGATTCTCTCTCATCCCCCCCGCGGGGGGGACGGTGGGGGGTAGGGAGAGGAGCGGACACGATACGATGCGACCGCCGGCTGGTCGCTGCGCCGAAACTGGCGCTCCGGATGCGCTCGTGGGCCAGGCGCTGCAGGTCAATGTCGGCCACGGCCATGTGGGTCTTGAACTGGAAACGCTCCGTCTCGGCGAGCAATACCCCGTTCTCCGCAATCAGTGAGTGCCCGGGGAAGACGAGGTCGGTCGTCGACTCGCCCGGCCCGGAACCGGCATAGATATAAGCAGCCAGGCAGCGCGCCGACTGTTGCCGCACCAAGTCGCGCCGGTAATCGGCCTTGCCCAGGATCTCATCGCTGGCTGAGGGGTTCAGAAGGAGCGTGGCCCCAGCGCGGGCCATCTCACCCGAGGGGGGCTCGACCGACCACAGATCCTCGCAGATCTCGACGCCGATGCAACAATCGGCCATGTCTTCCACAACAAAGAGAAGGTCTGTGCCAAAGGGGATCGTCGCCCCGCCGATCTCCACCGCCTGCACGGGTGCGCTGTCGCCCGGGTTGAACCAGCGGTCTTCATAGAACTCATTGCTGGCCGGCAGGAAAGTCTTGGGCACGATGCCGAGCACGCGGCCGCCGGCAACGAGGGCCGCGCAATTATAGAGCCGTCCATCCACCCGCAGCGGCAAGCCCACCAGCGCCATGACCCCACAGCGCCCGGCCGCCTCGGCAAGCTCCAGCAATGCCCCGCTGGCCTGCTGCAGCAACAACGCCTGGTAGAAGAGGTCGGCGCACGTATAACCGGTGATACCCAGCTCGGGGAATACCACCAACCGGCAGCCGCTGGCAGCGGCCTGCTCCATGGCCTCGACGATAAAACGTGTATTGGTGCGCACATCGGCCACGCGCAACTCGGGTGAAACGGCGGCGACGCGCAGAAAACCCATCGCGGCTGGAGGAAATTCATTTTCCATCATGTTCGGGTCCCTTGGGTTGTCTCCTGCCTCCGCGCCGGCCAACTCGGCCGCCGCCCGCGGGCAGGGCAGGCAGTAGCGGGTATTTTACGCCGACCTGCCCGGCAAAGCAAAGCCTGTCAGGGCTAACGCCTATGCCGGCACGCCCTCATGCCCTTTTTGCCAACTGTCGCCAAAGGAGTATATTTGGGCGGTTTGTGGAACGGGGAATGTGCATCTGGTGGAAAACACTGTAATGCGGCTGCCAGCGACCGTAATAGGCAACTCCAGGCATTCCCACAGATAGCACAGTGTGCTTCATACCGCATAAAACAAGCCCCCGGCCACTTTCGTGTGCCGGGGACTTGCCGAAAGAAGGGCTACTGATTGGTGTCCATTGTCAGGACATTCTGAGGCGCCGTGATCTCCTGCACCGTGCCAGGCTTGGCCTCGAAATCGGACTGGAAAGTCTCGACGGTGCCGGAATCTGCCGCCTTGGAGGTCCAGTCAACATGGGCCTTAATCAGGGCCTTGGCGTTGGGCTCGATCCAGGCATTGCCCTGGTAGTTAAAGTCAGCGCCACTGGCATCGGCGGCCACACCCGCGACGCCCAGGCTCGCCAGGCTCATCTTCATCTCATACTTGTCGCATTGGAAGCCATTGATCTTCTCGCTGCCGACCTTCTTGGCGTCTTGCATATCGTTAAAGCCCAGCAGATAGGCGCCGCCGTACATGGCGAGGAAAGCAAAGCTGCTGCTGTTATCCTCCTGGAAATCAACCGCCACGTACTGGTCCGAGTTGGCATCCGTCCGCAAGTACATCTTCTTGTCGACGATGTACAGCTCGGTCTGATTGTTGTCCTTATCGTAGATAATGGTATGCTGGTTCCCCTTGGCATCCACATCCGACTCCACTCGCCCGGCCGATGAAACCTGGTCGCTCTCCTTGGACTCAAAGCTGGAGGTCATGTGCAGCGGAGCCAGCTTGATCAGGCTGTTGAGCGCGTCGGTGATCTCTCCCGAATCCGCAGAATTGTCGCCAGCCGTCGTCGCCTCGGTAGGCTCTGCAGCAGCCTCTGGCGCCGCTGTGGGCTCAGCAGCAACCTCCAGGGTCGCCGTCGGCTCAGCCGCAGAACTGGACGACTCAGTGTTGTTGCTCTCGGCAGCCGGGGCCGGCTTGTTCCCGCCGCAGCCCGCCAGGGCCATGCTCAGCGCAAGCAGCAAGCCCAAAAGCAACTGAAACCCGATCCGTGTCTTGCACATGATGGCATCCTCTCTGTAGGCACATTTTGGTTCTGTGAGGCGGCCCCAGACGGGCGCCTCTGCCCGCTTGCCGGAGCAAAAGGCCTTGTGCACGTACCGATTATACTATGGGAGTGTAGTGGCTGCAAAATCAGAAAAACCAGCATCTGTGGGTTGATTTCCTCTGCTGTCGCCTGCATAAGTAATGAGGCCAAAGAAGAGTGATCAGGTGTGTGTTCCCATGATGTATCGATCGGGAATAACCACTTGCTGCAGCGTCTTGCCTTTGCCCTCCTCTGCGGTGACGTCCACCCTCTCGCAGGCCTCTTTTGACACAAATTGCCAGTCTGCCTATTCTTACCAAAGAGCAATTTGTGATAATCTGCACAATTCGGACTTGGATTATCCTGGATTGAGCAGCTCGGGCTTCCGCGGTCGCGGGATGGTTGTGTCCGAGGATCTTCGGGGCAGCCCTTCACTCATTCAGGGCAGGCCGGGAGAGTTGCTTCTGCTGCTTCTTGGATAGTCTGTCAGAGGTACATCGCCCAATCTCGCATGCCACTGCCGGCCACCGGAATTCGGGTCCACGACCTCCAGGTGTCGCCCCTTTCGTTCCCCGTCAGTGAAAGCAGCCCTGTGCGGAGCGTTTACCGGCCCTGCCATGCTGTCGCGGCGCAGGCTCGCTTCGCGCTGCCTGCCAGGCTGGGCTAGAGCTGGCTCCCCGCGGCGACCTCAGGGAACGAAAGATGCTGGCGCGGGGTGGGCAAACAGTTCAGGCTTCATGCATCTCGAGGCAGCGTCGTGAGAATGGGCCGCCAGGTTTGGTGGCAATCGATGAGGAGTCATAGGAGGAGGAACCATGCCAGACTTTGGCCAGGCAGAAAACCTGATTCGTCAGTTCAAGAACGGCGCCTATGTCTTCGGGCCGGGCGTGCTCGACCAGGTAGGCGGGGTCACGGCCGATCTCGGCAAGCGGGCCGCCCTGGTCTACACCGTCTTCCCGGGCAACGATACCCTGATCCAGCGCATCGCCAGTTCCCTTGCCGCTGCCGGCGTCCAACTCCTCGGCAAGGTCGAGGGCGCCGGCCCCAACTGCCCGCGCGAGGATCTGTTCCGCATCACCGATGAGATCAAGAAGCTGGACCCTGATGTTATCGTCGTCCTGGGCGGCGGCAGCACCCTCGATGCCGTCAAATCGGCCGAGGTCCTGCGCACCCTGGGCGGTACCATCGACGAGTATTTCGGCACTGGGATGGTTACGGCCAAGCTCAAAGCCACCGGCAAGAAGCTGACCCCCGTCATTGCCATCCAGACTGCTGCCAGCTCCGGCGCCCATCTGACCAAGTACTCCAATATCACCGACGTCCATACTGGCCAGAAAAAGCTGGTGGTAGACGAAGCCATCGTGCCGACCCGCTCGCTCTTCGACTATGAGCTGACCACCTCGATGCCCGCTGACTTTACAGCAGACGGCGCCCTCGACGGCGTGGCTCACTGCCTGGAAGTGCTCCTTGGCGCGGTAGGCAAGCCCTACTATCCCCAGATGATGGAAATAGCCCGCCAGGGCATCACCCTGGTCGTCAAGTATGTCGAGCGCGCGGTCAAAAACCCCAACGACATCGAGGCCCGCACCGCGCTCGGCCTGGCCACCGACCTGGGAGGCTATGCCATCATGCTGGGAGGCACCAACGGCGCTCACCTGACCAGCTTTTCCCTCGTCGACATTCTCAGCCACGGCCGCGCCTGTGCTATAATGAACCCGTACTACACCGTCTTTTTCGCTCCGGCAGTGGAGGAGCCATTGCGCATGGTCGGCCACATCTTCAAAGACGCGGGTCTGACCAGAGCCGATATCGACTCCCTGCACGGCCGCGAGCTGGGCGTTGCTGTGGCCCTGGCCATGATCGCCCTCAGCCAGCGCATCGGCTTCCCGGCCACTCTGAGCGAGGTCAAAGGATTTACCGACGGGCATATCCAGCGCGCCTTGGCCGCCGCCAAAGACCCGCAGCTCAAGATGAAACTGGAGAATATGCCCGTGCCCCTCACCGCCGAAATGGTGGATGAGTACATGGGCCCCATTTTGCAGGCTGCCAAGACGGGCGACCTGAGTGTGATCAAGAACGTCCAGATTGTTGCACCTTAAGGGGTGTGGTCAATCCGCAGCTTGGTGCAGGAGGATCAGCAACGATGAGAGTCAAACTCGCCTACGGCAAACGGGGCCTCTGGGTCGAGCTTCCCGACCGCAATGTGACAGTGGTCGAGCCCCAATACGTGCCCGGCCTGGCCGATGAAGCCACAGCCATCCGCACCGCGCTGCGTCAGCCCCTAGGCGCCCCGCCCCTGCACGACCTGGTGCACCCCGAAGACACCGTCGCGGTCGTCTTTAGTGATATCACCCGTCCGCAGCCACGCGAGCGCATGCTGCCCGTCCTCCTCGAAGAGATAGGCCACGTGCCACGGCAGAATATCGTCCTCATCAACGCCCTGGGCACGCACCGCCCGAACATGCCGGAAGAGTTGGCCGGCATGCTCGGGCGAGACATCGTGGACAACTATCGGGTCGTGCAGCATGACGCCTGGGACCAGGCAAACCTGACGCGGGTGGGGCGGGCAGCCCGCGGGCATGACATCTCTATCAACAGCGATTACATGCGCGCCCGGATCAAGATCCTCACCGGCTTCATCGAGCCTCACTTCTTCGCCGGCTTTTCTGGCGGCCCCAAGGCCGTCCTGCCCGGCCTGGCCGATCAGCGCACGGTGCTGGCCAACCACGACGCCACCATGATCGCTGAGCCCCGCGCCACCTGGGGCGTCACGGCTGGCAACCCCATTTGGGAAGAGATGGTCCAGGCAGCCCTCCTGACCAGACCCACCTTCCTGCTAAACGTCACCTTGAACCGTGATAAGCAGATCACCGGCGTCTTTGCCGGCGATCTGCTCCAGGCCCATGCCGCCGGCTGCCAATTCGCCGGCTCGGCGGCCCTGGTCGCCGTGCCCGAGCCCTTCGACATCGTCATTACGTCCAACTCAGGTTACCCCCTCGACCTGAACCTCTACCAGGCGGTCAAGGGCATGTCGGCTGCCGCCCAGGTGGTCAAGCCCGGCGGCAGCATCATCGTCGCCGCCGAATGCTGGGATGGCATCCCCGCCCACGGCGAATACGGCCGGCTCCTGCAGATGGCCCAGAGCCCCGAGGAGATGCTCAGCCTGATCCAAGGCTTCGCGCCCGTGCGCCAGGACCAGTGGCAAGTGCAGATCCAGGCCCAGATCCAGGCCCAAGCCGATGTTTACGTCAAGAGCGACTACCTGGATGAGGCGACCCTGCGGCGCGCTATGCTCCACGCCTGTACCTCGATCGAGGAGACCGTGGCCCAGCTCCTCCAGCGTTACGGGCCCAAGGCCCGCATCTGCGTGCTGCCGGAGGGGCCGATGACCATCCCCTATGTATCGAGCGGGCAGGCCGGCTAGAGTCAGAGGGGCCCTCTACTGGCTCGCCCCCACGACATGCAGATCATCCAGGCGATCCGCAAAACCGTCACCGCTACCCTCCCGAGCAGGCCGTGAAAACCATTGCACATTCAGCAATAGCGGGGCAGTAGGTAGACGGGTGAGCACCCTTGGCATGAACTCGCCTGGACGGGCAAAGCCCCTCAGCGCTCTTCAAAAGAAAAGACCCTTGGGGGCACTACGTTTATAATGCCTGCCAAGGGTCTTCCCTATTGTATCTGGTCGGGGCGAGAGGATTTGAACCTCCGACCACTTGAACCCCATTCAAGTGCGCTACCGGGCTGCGCTACGCCCCGAACGAGGGTGATTATAGCAGATACCGCGCCTTTTGGCAAATGGCGCACCCTCTGTGAGCGTTGCCTTCTGTGCCCGCCGTACCTCCCCCTCCTCCCGCCTGTCTCCACTTCACCCTATGCCGCGGACTGCATGACCCGCCTGAGTGTGGCAAGGGCCTGCTCCACGTCGGCGCGCGAGATGCCGTAATGGGTCACGGCGCGCAGCTTGCGGCCCTCAGTGGGGTTAATCAGGACCCCCTCAGCTCTGAGTCGCGCCGAGAGCTCAGCCGGAGTGAGCTTCTGGCTGGTCAGCTCAAAGATGACGATATCGGTGCGCACGGTCTCGGGGTCGATCTCCAGCCCCGGGATCTCAGCCATGCCCTCGGCCAGCAGGCGCGCATGGGCGTGGTCCTCGGCCAAGCGGTCAACCATCTCCTCCAGGGCCACGATGCCCGCCGCCGCGAGCACCCCCGCCTGCCGCATGCCGCCCCCGAGTACCTTGCGGTTGCGCCGCGCCTCGGCAATAAAGGCCGCGCTGCCGCAGATCACGGCGCCCACCGGCGCCGCCAGGCCCTTGGAAAGGCAAAAGGTGACCGAATCGGCCTCCGCCGCCAGGGCGCTCACGGGCACATTCAGGGCCACGGCTGCGTTAAAGATGCGCGCCCCGTCGACGTGCACTCGCAGGCCGTGGGCGTGGGCCACAGCCGCCACCTCGTGCATCTGCGCCGGTGAGAGCACGGCTCCGCCGCAGCGGTTGTGCGTGTTCTCCAGGCAGACCAGGCGCGAGCGGGGGAAATGGATGTTGTCGTCGCGCACGGCAGCCTCGATATCCGCCACATCCAGCATGCCGTCGGGCCGGTTGCGCACGGTGTGCAGCACGATGCCGCCCAGGGCCGAAGCGCCGCCCTGCTCGTAGAGGAAAATGTGCGCCAGATCGCCCAGGATAACCTCGTCGCCGCGCCCGCAATGGGTCAGGAGCGAGACCAGGTTGCCCATCGTGCCGCTGGTCACCAGCAGGGCGGCCTCTTTGCCCAGCCGCTCCGCCGCCAGCTCCTGCAGGCGGATCACCGTCGGGTCCTCGCCATACACATCGTCGCCCAGCTCAGCCTGATACATGGCTTCGCGCATGCGAGGGGTGGGGAGAGTGACAGTATCGGAACGCAAGTCGATCATAGGGTCCTCCGGAATAGGGGAACCGTGGATCATGGGGTTGTTGCATCATCGGCTTAGCCCTGCGCCGCGGCGCAGGGCTAAGCCGATGATGCAACAACCCCATGATCCACTAGTACATTTT